>ENA-UOOR01000308-UOOR01000308.1-fermentation-metagenome-genome-assembly--contig:-NODE-308-length-72665-cov-6.749566_pt1 | contig 72665 bp, 28 predicted proteins | sample MGYA00245780_ERZ724029 | MGnify/ENA primary metagenome ERZ724029 (study PRJEB28704, sample SAMN03018315) | fermentation metagenome | biome: anthropogenic terrestrial biome; feature: soil; material...
CCTCGGTGTTCCCGACGGACCGCGGGTATCGGTCCGGATTATCTCCCTGATATCCGCCCAAATACCCCTTCCCACTCACGTCGATCCGACTCGTCGCATCCACCTCGACAAGCCCGTCGACAGTAATATCCAGGTAGAACTTGCCCTCGAGCCCCTGCCCGGAATGCGTCAGCACCCCGCCTTGCAGCACCCGCACGCTCGCGAAGTGGTGCGGGCCATCAATCCGCAGCGTTGAGCCGCGAATCACGATGTCCTTCCCGTCGAAGCTGAAGTCGGTCATGCCGATGACATCGGTCGTCTCAGTCGGCTCCTCCGGGAGAATCACCTCGACGCTGCGGACCGCGCTCCCCTGCATTCCCAAAGCGTCCTCGGCGACCACTTCAATCACCACCGTGCCCACCGCCGTCGGCGTGAAGGCAGCACTCACGGTTGTCCCTGAGCTCGGATTGCTCACCCTGGTACCCACGACGGAGCCGTCAACCCGGAATTCGGCCCAGGCCAACGGGCTTCGCTCGTCAGACACCACCGCGCGAAGAATGGCTGCCGTATCGAGCACCAGGTATGGCGGAAGAACGAGCGAGACCGCCGGAGGCACATTGGCAACGATGGAATAGGTGCGCGACGCCACGGCTTCGAGCGCGGCTCCGTCCTGGGCACTCGCAGCAACTACGAGCTCGGCTGCCGCGGGAACGAGCACCGACTCGCACACCTCCAAGCACTTGCTTCCGCAACTCGTCGGCGTCCCCGACATGGCAACGCCCGCTACCTCGGCGGCGATCGACGCGACGCCGACATCATCGGTGGCGCGAGCGCAGATTCGGGACGTCTCTCCTTCGATGAGGCTGGCGACGTTTGGAGTTATCTGTAATGCCGGAGGCTGCGACGTAACGGCAAAAGCAACCGTCTTGCTGGCGCTCAGGCCGATGTTGTCTATGGCCAGGGCCGAGACGACGATCTCTGGCAAGGCGGGAATGAACTTGTCGTCGCAGAGCTGCAGACACCCGGCACCGCAAGACGCCGGAGTCGCATCCATCACCACGCCCCCGACCTCTGCGACAAGCTCGGACACGGCCACGTCGTCATTTGCGCGGACGCATACTCGCGCCGTGACGCCCGCGTGTAGCGTCGAGTAGTTTGTCCATATCGACAGCGTCGTCGGGGCTTTGGTGACCGAATACGTACGTGCGGCCTGCGACTCGAGCGAATGACCGTCCATGGCGCTCGCGCTGAAAGTAAGCGGAACGTCCCGGTGCACGAGCTCTGTTTGACACAGCTCCCAGCAACCGGCGCCACAGGAGACAGGTGGCCCGCTGAACGCCGCGCCGTCGAGGTCCGCGGTCATCTCGCTGATGTCATGTTCGTCCGTGGCTCGAGCACAGAAGGTGACCGTCTCACCGGCTGCGATCGAGAGCCGATCCGGCATCAAGGCAATTTGCGGTGGCGGGTTTGGCAACAAGCTCGTCACGGCGCTGACGCGCACTTCTCGGCCGCGAGCGTCAGTCGCAATCGCCTCGAAATGGGCCGAGCTGCCACAGTCCATCATCGGAAGCCGAACGGCCGCGTTGAGAGTGGCCGTCTGCGACCTCGCGACTTCCGTACCGTCGAGGTGAAGCGCGAGCGATGCGAGATCGCCGTCCGGGTCGCTTCCCTTTACAACCACCTCTACGTATGAACCCTCGGCGGCATATTCGGGCGGCCCAGCGCTAAACCACACCGTCGGCGGCTCGCCATCCGGCTCGACCGAATAGACATGCTCCGCACTCGACTCGCGTCCCGCAGCATCCTGCGCGACCGCTCTGAGCGTAACGGTGCTCCCTACCGAATCCTCGGGCAGCAAGAGCTCGTGGCTGAGGACGAGCGCTCCACCTGCTTTGTGCGCGCTCGCAACCCCGGCGCCATCTACCTCGAGCACCAGCGCGAATGCACCGTCATCCGATGCGCTGACCTTGACGCGGTTGACGAACGGCGCTGCACGCAGTTGGCTCGGCAAGCCTGTCGGTGTCGAAGGCGCCGCTTCATCCGCCTTGACCGTGATCGTCGAGTGGGCCGTCGCGCTTCGCCCTGCCGCGTCGACCAACACTACGGAGAGCAGCTCGGTTGTCTCAGTTGCCAAGACCGGCAGGCGCACCATTCCCGTGAGCTGGCCGGGAGCCGCCGGGCTCTGACCGAGGGTTCCGAGCAGGCGCCCGCCAAAGCTCACGTCGGCGCTGAACGGCGCCGCGCCTCCGGTGCGGTTCACCGCGACGGTGATGACCTGCCCCGAGACGAACGATCCGCTCGAGGGAACCAGCCCGGCGAGCGAAGGAGCGTCGCTCGTCGCCGCTACCACCCTGACCTGTCGTGGAGCAGAAACGGCCTGAAGCCCGTCGTGCGCCCAGGCTCTCACCTGCACCGAGAAGGCAGAGCTGGGCACTGCCCAGCTCGGAATGCTCCAACGCGCGCTTGGTGCAGCCTCGTCCAATCGCAGCGCGCTGCGACCATCGATGAGCAACTCAGCGGAATCATGCGCTACGCCAGAAATGCTCCCTCGCACGGGGAATGAACCGCCCGCGGGAAGCTCGAAACCAATCGCCGGCAGCGACAACTGTGCCGAGGGCGGCGCCAGATTCTCAGGGAGGGCGTAGACGAGGACGCCAGCAAGGGCGTCGGCGATGGCCACGTGGCCCGCTGCGACCACCGCGTCATCTGCGCGCCTCGCCGGCAGGGTCTCCACTAGGACCGGGTTGCCAGCGTTCGCCAGATCCCACAACTCCACCCCTGCCCCGCCTTCGCTCACCAATGCGAGCCGACCAAACAGGCGGATGCGACGCACCGCTCCCTGCGTGGTCACCCGCGCCTGCTCCAACGGCATTCCCGAGGCGATATCGAAGACCGCCAGGCTGTTTGCGTTTCCAGCGACCGCAAACGTTCCGTCGAGGGCGACCGCGTCGACAGCCGCTGTCGAAGTCGAGCCGGCGAGCTCGAGCCTGCCGCCGGGCTGGACTTCAACGACGGCGAGCCCCGAGCTCCCGAGAGCAATGAGCGCCCGCTCACTGTCACCGGACACATCGACGGTGCTTGCGCCGAGCATCATCGATGCCTGCTCCGACAATGCCGACAGCCGCGCGCTCTTGACCGCTCCGCCCGCGATGGCCCACAGGCGATCTGGCGAGACGGCGAAACGCTGGAGGCTTCCAAAGGCCGCAAGCGCGCTGTTCGACTGCACCACCAGGCTTCCGTTGGCCCTCTCGAGGTAGGCCTTCAGTGTCCCGCCATCGAGCACGTAGAGGCTTCGCTCGACGCGTTCGATTTGGCGGGCGTTCGCCATCGGGATCGAGCCGGCAACCGCCGGCATCGTGGGCGTGCCGAGATCGATCGAAGCGATTCCGGCGCTTCCCGCGGCGGCCAGTACACCGCGGCGGAACGTGCATAGTCCGAGGGGCATGTCAGTGAGGATCTGCGTGGCCATCGCGGTCTGTGCCGAGAAGCCAGCAGGATCAGCGAGAGAAAGGAGCGAGACTCCCGCATCTCCAGCAGCAATGAGCACCCCTCCAGAGATGTCGAGCGCCCGAGCATCGATGCTCGCGACCGCGACCATCCGTGGCTTGCGTGGATCCCTGATGTCGACGAGGCGCAGCCTGCCGTCCTCGCCAGCAACAAAGGCCATTCCATCGGCAACGGTGACCACGCGAACCGGCGGGAGGGCGACTTCACCGAGCGACGCACCCCTTTCACCCGTCCAGCTCCGGTCGGCAAATATCTTCAGCGACCGGTCCGTACCGACGACGACCAGATCTCCACTTCGTTCGACGGTCTTTGCGATCGCCGGCGCGACGCTGACCGCATAGGCGTTGAGCGCGCCCCCGGAATCCCAGTCTGCGTAGTAAGCCGTGCTTCCCTTGACCCAACCTCCGGTCGCGCTGCTCCCGAGAACGCCGTCGCTGAGAGCAGTCGCTCGCGGAACGTCCGGAATCGCAGCGTCTATCCGGTAGACCTTCGTCTCGCTCGAAGCGAGAACCGCGCCAGCAGCCGAAGCCACCGCCTCAAAGCTGCCGGCGAGCTGCCCGATGCGTCGCGGAGCGGTGGGGTCGCTGACGTCGACGAGCACCAGACCACCGGCTCCGAGCGCGACATAGGCGACCTGCCCCTGAACGACCACCGAGCGCGCAACGGTCGCGGTCGGGTACGAGCCGACTGCGACGAGAGCAGGCACATCGCCTCGCGAAAGCTCTCCAATCACAACTCCACCCGCGCCCGCTGCATAAAGATGGCTGCCGAGCACGAAGACGCTCTCGGTTCCGGCGAAGCTTCCGTCTGCAGGAATGCCCGCCTCAGGGAGCATCGGGGCAAGGATGGTACGCGTCGCTCGAGCCGTCGCGGTGTTGCCGGCGCGGTCGGTCGCGGTTGCCATGATCTCGAGCTCGGTGCCCGCGGGTGTCGCCTCGGGCACTTGGAACAGCAGCGATGAGCCTCCACGAGCGAGCTCGACACCACCTATCCTGGCGAAGACCGCCGAGGATTCGATGGCGCCGCTGTCGGCAAGGTCCGCTTCGACAGCGACCAGCGATCCGGCCGAGACCTCCGAGCCCGTGGGCTCGATGCTCAGGGCGAAAACGGGCGCTACAAGGTCGTCGACGACGGTGAGCACGAGGAAGGACGGCTGAGACGCTCGTCCCTGCTCGTCGACAGCCGTCGCCGCCACGGTCACGTTGCGCGCGCCGACACCAAGCGGCATCAGAAGCTCGGCCTCAAAGGGCGGAGCTGTGACGACCTGCTGCTCTTCTCCCTCGACGAAGAAGCGAGTTTCGCCCACGCCGTCTTCTGGCGTGACGGTCGCGCGGACCGCAACGAAGCTGCCTTCGTAGATTGGACCGCTCCCTATTCGCTGCAGCGAGAGCTGCCTGTCAGCCGAGGCACCCTCGCGCACGAGGATGGAGATTTCGACCGGCGCACCTCTCCTGCCTTGCTCATCGATAGCCACCGCGGTCAGGCCGACGACGAGGTCGCCATCTACCTCGGGCGCGCTCAGCTCGGCGAAGAGGACCGGCGCCTGCGCGCTCACCGGAGTCGCAGCACCAAAGGCCAACTCAATCTCGGCGACACGGGCAGGATCCCTCGCGATCGGCACCGCACGGAAGCGCCCGCCCTCGAAGACCTCAGCCGGCGCATCGATACCGACGAGCTCGGGTCCGAGCCCGTCGTCCACGAGCGCAATCGAAGCGCTCGCCTGCGCGAGGTTGCCTGCCATGTCTCGAACGACGAGCTCGACCGCCGCGTGGGCTCCCGAGACAGGAAGGTCGATGAACGCGGGCACGTCGCTGTCGAGAAGCCCGACGGTCTCGCCATTGAGCCTCAGCTCGGCCGTGTAGGCATCGAGCGGATCCGAGCCGTCAGCGATCGCCGCCCCGAGCGCCACGCGCGCTCCTGGCGCCGCCGAAGAAACGGGCGCGAGGGTCACCACCGGAATACCGCTTCCGCGCTCCAGTTCCAGGCGCACGACTCCCTGGGAGGTTGCGCCGAAGACCTCTGCACCCGATATCGCGAGTGGGCCCGCCAGCGCCGGGAAGAGTCCTGCGCTGCGCGGCGCGTTCCTCGCTTCGAAGACCAGGAGCCCTTCGTCGGTGCTGGCGAAGAGCCAGGCGCCGTGGCGAGCCAGAGACCGCGCAGGAGAAGGCAGGGGCTGCGTTCCTTCGAGGAGGAACGTTCCAGCCTCTCGGCGATAGCAGGCGACCTCGGTTCCGGCCACGCACGCGCGACCGCCTCCCATCGCCACGACGAGAAGCGCGGACGAAACCTCTCCGGAGCTGATCTCGGGCGCCGACGCGAGCAGCGAGCTCTCGAGCTCGATCAGCTTGCCGCCAGCGACCGTGAGGAGCCGATCCGCGTCCGTAGCGAGATGCTTCGCGGGGCCAAGAGCCAGGCGTGAGGCGAAGGTGCCGTCTGCCGCGCGAAGCTCCACCCCCTCGTCGGTGCCGACGGCCACGCCGCTGTGGAGGGACGCCAGGCACGTCGGCTCCCTTCGCAGCGCGATGGTGTGCTCCAGGCTCAGCGTCGGCAGGGAGAGGAGCTGAAGCTCACCGACGCCATTGGTCGCCAGCGCGACCCACGCCGTGTCGCCACGCAGCATCCCGGCAACAGGACGACCGTCGAGCCGGGTGCTCGAGAGCAGACTTCCGTCGCGCGCGCGCAGCTCGACGAGAGCGCGTCCACCGCCTTCGTCGGTGACGACGAGGAGCCGGTCACCTTGAACCTCGACCACCGTCGGCCCCCCCGAGGTCGCCGTGTCGGCGAGGAGAGCTGGCGCCGCCCGCGCAAAGCGAGCGAGCGTCCCGTCGCTCTGGGCGGTCCCCTCGCCGCCCCCGGTCGCCAAGGCGGTCGCGGTGATGGACACGGCCGAGCCCTCGGAGACGAACGGCAACTCGAAGCGCGCCCCACCGAGCTCGCTCTCGCCTACCGGGTTCTGGTCGACCGAAAGCAGAATCTGGCCAGTCGCGGTCAGGTCCGTGGCTGCCTGCACTTGTAGGCTGGAGCCGCCCGCGAAAAGCGGTCCTGCCGGCAGGGTCTCGAGCGAGACAACTGGAGAAGCGAGCCCGTCGTCGGTGATAGTCACCGCCCGGAATACCGGGGCGCTTTCGGCGCCGGCGCCATCGACTGCGAAGGCACGCGCCAGGATCACGCGCGGCTCGCCAGGGACGCTCGGCGCGATGAAGGTGGACCGCCACGGCGGCGAGGTCACCGTGACCTCGTCGCTTCCCAGCGCGAGGATGACGCTCGAAATCCCGGCGCTCCCGGTCGCATCCGCCTCGACCTCGACCTCCTCGCCCTCGACGAAGCTGAGCGCGGGCCAGGCGGGCTTGGTGATGCTCACGAAGGGAGCGTCGCTCGCTGGCTCAACGGTCAAGCTCGAACTGGCGCTCCCGGTGTTGCCACGCGGATCGCGCGCTTCGATCGACAGGAGCACGCTGGTGGGCGCCGCCGTCGCCGGGGCCTTCCAGACCATGGTCCAGGGCGGCTCGCTCTTCTGGCCGAGCTCTACTCCGTCGGCGAGGAAGCGCATCGAGACCACGCCGTTGGCGTCCTGAGCAGAGGCCCGGAGCTGCACCTCGGCCCCGGCCACCACCTGCGCCGCGGCTGCCGGGGTCAGAAGAGCAACCGACGGTGCGGTCGCATCCTGGGAGATGGTCACGATCACGTGCGAAGCCGCCCCCGGCAGGTCGGCATCGTCGAGCGCCTGGATGCTCAGCTCATGCTGGGTCGTGCTCTCCACGGGTCCCAGGTGCAACGAGTACGAGAGCGAGCCCGAGGTGCTGCTGAAGGTCTTGTGCGCGATCGTGCGCCCGTCTAGACGCAGATCGATGGTCCTCAGCCCGTGGTTGTCGGTGCAGCTCGCGAGGAGGTCCAGCGTCGCGCCTTCTTCGGCCGAGACCTGGGCGACCGCTGGCTTCACGAAGCTGCAGCTCGGCGGCGTGTCTCCGACGACGTTGATGACCACCTGCACCGGGTCGCTCTCGTTGCCGGAGAGGTCTCGACCAACGGCGACCAGCCGCGAGGTCTGCCCGATCGCAGAAGCGGGCCAACGGTAGGTGAAGTGCCGAGGATTCGATGTGCTGCCCACCGGCGCCACCGCGGCGCCGTCGATCTCCAGAGTCGCGCTGCCGGCGCTGCCAACCGCGTCGTCGGTGACCGTCGCCACGATGTCCCAGTCGACCTCGACCGCGACCTGCATCCCGTCGGTGACCGGCCCGAGCCCAGCTATCGCCAGCGCCACCTGCGGCGGGACGACGTCGCGCGTGCGGAACTGGCGCGACGCATTCACCGGGTTGCCGGCCAGGTCGGCTATGCCTGTCGCCACGAGCAGATAGTCGGTCGTGGAGAGAAGGGGTTGGGACGGCGTGAAGAGAGCGCTCGTGCCGTCGGGACCTGCCGAGGCGATGCCAGGGACGGGCACGCCTACCTGCTCGAGATGAAGCGCAGACACCGAGGAAGGCTCGATCGGCTCGTCGAACCGCACGGTCAAGACCGCTTCGAGCGGAACGTTGCTGTTTCCAAGCTGAGTCATCGGCTCCCAAGCAATGACCTTGGGGGCGACGAGGTCGGCACGCTGTACCGCGGCCGCGACCAGCAGCGGCGGCGAGCCGGGCTGGACAATCCGCAGAGCGAGCTCGCCCGCGGGGCCCGAGGGGACACGCAGCTCGAAGCTGCTCGGCGTTATCGCCCGGAGGGAGACGACGGCGCCGTTGAGCATAGCGGTCAAGCCGCGGGTGAAGCCGCTTCCTTCGATGAGCACCCAGCCACCATCGAGATGGACGACCGGCGGCGTCACTGCGCTCACAGTCAGGGGCTCGATGTAGGTGAAGCCACCGAGGAGCTCATGGCTCTGTCCGGCCGCGTTCTCGACCCGAACCCTTGCCGGGCCCGCGGCCTCGCCGGCCGGGGCGGAGACGACGAGCACCGAGGGCGAGGGCGCCTGCGTCAGCTCAGCGGGCTTGCCCCCTATCGCGACCGTCGTCGTCGCGTCGAAGCCCTCGCCCACGACCGAGAGGGTGTAGCCGCCGGAGAGCGCTCCATGATCGGGCGTCAGCGAGTCGACTCGCAGCGGGGACGCTGCCACGCTCCCGATGAAGGGGAACGTCCAGGGCGCCGTGGCGTCGCCTCCCACGTACGGCACCGGAGCGAAGGTGACGCGAGCCAGATAGAACTGCCCTGGCACCAGGGCCGCGGACGGAAGGAGCTGCACCGTGGACCCGACCACGCTCCTGGTCCCCGAGACAGGGCCGAGAATTTCCACGCCGGTGTCTGCGACACACTGGGCCGGCAGCCGCTCGGATAGCGTCACTGACACGGGCATTCCCTGCCCGAGTCCCTGGCCGGGAAGTGGCTGGCTTGCCACGGGCACCGGATAGGGAAGCCGGAGCAGGTTGGTCTCGTAGCCTGCAACCACCGCCACCGCGTTGACGAGCGCCGCGCTGTCGCCGCGCTCCGCGGCCCAGGTACGCGTGAGCAGGCCGTCGCTCGAATCGATCCACCACACGCGGTCGGAGCTCCCGGCGAGCAGCCATGGACCCGCCATCGCTACCGAAAGCACCGCCGGTCCGCCTGAGCTCCACGAGCCGACCTGCTGCGGGTAGCTCGGGTCGCTGGCGTCGATGAGGATCAGCCTGGCCCCCGCCGCGACCGCAAGCATCGAACCCTGGGCCTCGAGCGCCCGGGCTCCGTTAGGAAGGTCGGTCAGGCTGCCGACAAGCCCCAGCGTGCCGTCGGTCAGGCTGCGTAGCTCGAGCGTCGAGCGACCCTGCTGGTCGGCGAGGAGCGCCAGGTCGTCATCGACGACCGCCAGTGCGCGGATCACGCCCTGGCTGACGTAATCGACAGCGACGACCTGGAGGGCTCCGGAGACTTCACCCAACAGCACCAGCTCGTTTCCGTTGGCGACAGCGACGTAGGCAGAACGCTCATTGGCGGCAATGCCGGTCAGCTTCGTGCCCGGAGGCCCGACCAGCGGGGCGTCGAGAGCGATAAGGTCGCACTGGGCTCGAGGCGCCATGCCACATCCGCCAAGCTCATAGCGCACGACCTGGTTCTCACCAGCGACGTAGGCCTTGGTGCCGACGACCGCGATCGCGCTCGCAGAGTCTGGAGCAGCCGCCTCGCCGACCAGCATCGGGCTCTCGGGAACCGACAGGTCCCAAGCCTGCACCCATCCGTCTCGAGCCACGAGGAGCGCGTTGCCCGTCGAGGTGAGCGCTTTGGCCGAACCGGAGAGCTCGTGGACACTCGCCAACGTGAAGGTGAAGCCGGTCGCGGCCTCATCCGAGATCTCGCCCTGCGGCGCGGCGGTCGCGACCTCCACGTCAACGACGCCGGTTACCTCGTCGGGAACCTCAACGAGCAGCGAGCCGTCGGAGTCCAGCGACACGTCGCGAGCCGGCACGCCCTGGAAGAGCACCTTCGAGCCCTCGAACAACCCGCGACCCCGAATCCGGATGCGCTCGCGGCTCGAGAACGGCGCGTGGTCGGGCTCGATGGCTTCGATTTGGGGAGGAACGAGGTAGCGATACCCGCCGTGGCGCATCCCTGAGAGCTGGCTTGGATTCGCGACCTCGACAGCGGCCGCGCCAGCGCTTCCGGCGGGCGTAAGGACCGTGATCCGTCGGCCCGAGGGCTCGACCTCGAGCACGGTAGCTTCGCTGCCGCCCATGCGCACTGTGCAACCCGCGAGGAAGCCATCGCCCTCAATCGAAACGGGCTCGCCACCAGCCTCCAGCCCCCAGCTCGGCGAGGTGGAGTAGATCACCGGGGTCTCGGAACCTGCGAGCCGAGCGCTGCGGAAGCGCACCGAGGCCTCCGCGCCGAGCATCCCGCCCTGCAGGTCAGCCAACCGGCTGCCGACGTGGATTCGGTAGGGCCTGTCGAGCGCGAGCGGAGCCGAGGGCGTCAGCACCAGCTTCCCGCCGCCCGGCGCCGAAGCGACACGGCGCGAGACCGCGACCTCAACGCTCGGATCCTCGTCGAGCAGCAGGCGCACCTCTCCCGCAGTGGAGGGATCGGGCAGGTCGGTCAGCAGCACCTCCACGGAGGCTCGAACGGGCGCAGTCACGCCCTCCCCTGGCACACTGCCGCGTAGCTCAAGGTGCTCGAGCGCGACCGAAGCGAGCGTGCCGGCGAGAAGGCCGGACGCTTCAGCGGCGTCGGTCAGCGGCATCTCGACCGGCCCGCCGGCGACGTCGAGCACGAGGGTACCGACCAACAGATGGCGCCCCATGAACGCGAGCGCCTTGGCGTCGCCCGTGACCGCCGCCGACTCGAGCCATGTCGGTGTCTGACCGACAGGCACGGAGAAGCGCTGAAGCTTGCCGCCGCCAGCGGCGACAGTGGCGATACCACCGTGGACCAGCGTCTTCTCCGCCGACAGCCAATCGCTCCCCAGCGGATCGGTGACCATCAGCGCGCCCGCCGGCGCTGGCGCCGACGGGTCGGCAATCTCGACGAGGGCCACCTGGCCGCTGCGCCCCAGCGAGACGAAGGCGCGGGTCCCCTCTGCGGTGACGTGGACGCCCGGAGCCGACAACGGAACCGACCCGACGATGGGCAGCGAGCCCTGACGCGCGTCGACGACGTAGAGCCGCGGCTCCGAGGCCTCGCCATTGGCCACGAGCAACCATGGGCCATGAAGCGCGAAAGCCTGAGCTCCACCGGGAAGCTCGCGCTCCGCGACCTTGAGAGGCTCGGGGGTCTCGCCGAGCCGATAGGCGGTCACGCCCAGGCCGTCTGCCACCAGCAACAGGTCACCGGAGACCGCCACGTCAACCGCCTCGCCGACGCTCTCGAGCGTGGTGACCAATGCAGGCTCGGCAGGTAGGGACACATCGACGAGCTTCACGCCACCCTGCCCCGCGGCGACGAAGAGCAGCTCGCCCTGCTTGACCAGCCGACGTGAGCCGCCGCTGCCCGGGAAGGTCAACCGCGCGATCTCGCGCACCGCGGTCGGCTCGCTCAGATCGGCAACGAGCAGGCCGCCCTGCGAGGCGCGCCGACTGCGCTGGTAGACGGTGCCATCGGAGCCGACGATATCGGTCGTACCGCCGAGCGCCGCATAGCCCGCCTGACCATCGACGACAAGGTCGGCGACCGGTGGAGTCGAGAGCTTGGCCACCGCGCCTGCGCCGTAGAGGAAGGACTGCGGCAGCAGGTGCGACTGCCCGAGAAGCTCGACCCGGACATCCACGAGACCCGGAGGCCCTGGCGGTACGACAGCGAAAGCTGTCCGGCTGGTCGGGACGCGCACCTGGAAGGAGCCGGTCTGGCCAAAGGCCACCGCCATCCCTGGCGCGAAGCCGTCGCCGCGCAGCTCGACCGCGATCCCCCCGGCTTGCCCGGAGCGATCTGGCGAAAGCGACTGGAGCCTGAGGTGGTCGCGATAGACGAAGCCGCCGAGCTTCACGGTGCGCAATCCGCTCGGGTCGACGACTTCGACCGCGGCCGGTCCAGCGGCCAGGCCGGCGGACGGCGGAACGACGATCTCGAGGGCGTCCGAGGCCGTCGCGGTCACCATCGCGGGGACGCCGCCGACGAGCACCCCGGTTCCTTCCCGGAAGCCGTAGCCGCGGACGATCGCGGGCGTCGACACGTCGACGAGGCCGCTGCGTGGCGTGATCGCATCGATAGTCGGCAGAAGGGCGCCGTCGCTCGCGACGACGAAGGTGGTGTGGACCGGCATCGCGAGCGGACTCGTCGCAAAGTCGGTGATTCCCTCCACGTCGACCCGGATGGTCTGACCCGGAATCAGGGGCAAAGTCGGACTAAATGTGAGGCTCGAACCGCGCACGGCGAACACGACTGCGCGCTCGCCTGCGACCGGATAGCTGGAGGCTCCTTCGACAGCGTGGACCGAGAAGGTGGCCTCGTTCACCGAAGTGGGAGCCACCGGCAGCGTGAACTCGACACGGATCATCGTGTCGGGGGCGGCGAGCGCGCCGTCGGCCGGGTGAACCGAGACCGCGAGCAGGCTGGTGGGAGGGACGGAAACCAGCGTGTCTTCGCCGCTCGTGGCGACGAAGAGCGCGCCACCGGCCCACGACAATCCGGCCGCCTGGGCATCGAGCTCTGTGGACATCAGCGCCGTCGGGTTGCTCTCGTCGGACAGGTCGAAGACGAGCAGACGGTCGCCGACCGTGACATAGGCGCGGGCGGAGCGCACGGCGAGCCGGCATCGCACCAATGACTCGTAGCTGCTCATCGACGGCTCGACGGGGACCCGCCCAATCAGTCCTCCAGCTCGGTCGTAAATCGAGAGGAAGAGCCCGTTGCCCGCATTCCCCTCGAGCTGGGTCGTCAACACGTAGAAGCGCTCAGCACCAAGCTCGAGAGCAAGCCCGTCGGCGTCGAGGGCGACCGAGGCGATCAGCGGCAACGAAGGATCGGCCGCGTCGAATTGCTGGACGTACCCAGTTCCCGGACCTGGATCGGCTGTCGAGACATAGGCGGCCTGACCTTCGATCCTTACCCCGGTCGCTCTTCCCACCGTCAGAGCTCGGGCGACGTGGTACGGAGCCTGGGGGTCATCGACGTCCACGGCAGCGAGGCCGAAGCTCTCGGTCGCCAGTAGCGCCAATGATCCACTCACGTCGAGGCCACGCACCGGGCCGTCGGTGGCGACGCCACCGAGCCGAATCGGCCGCTCCTCGAGCATGACGTCGAAGAGCTCCAGGGCCTTGTAGTTGCCCGTGGGGACACCGACGTAGAGCGTGTCGGCGACCAGCTTGACCTCCGAGGCTACCCGAGGCGGGAAACCCGGGAGGTTGATGGTCGTTCCGGTCGGCAAATCGTAGGAGAAGACGCCGACCTGCACCGGGGACTCGCCGGGCCGGGCAATCGACACCGGCACCAGCTCCGCTTCGTCGGGCCGCGGCGTGGTGAAGGTGAGCTTCGAAAGACTCTGAATGTCGACGTCCACACCCGGCCGATTGCCGACGGTCACCGACGAGCCCGGCGCGAAGGCCTGCTCGGGAATCGTCAGCTCGACTCGCGTTCCGCCGGTTATGGGCCCGTTGTCCGGTGAGAGAGTGGCCTGAAGCCCCGCGAGCGGATGCAGATAGAGCACGCCGAAGGGAATCGCCGCCTGAATTCCGCCAGCAACAGTGACGACGAGGTCGACGGCGCCGGCCTTGGCCGACGCAGGCGCGATCACCTCTACCTCGGTATCGGCGAGCACCGTGAAGCCCGCCTCTTCCTCGCCGATTCTCACGCTGCTGAGGCCGGAGAGCCCGGTGCCGGAGATCGTGAGCACGTCTCCGCCTCCCGTAGATGCGGTCGTAGGCGAGAGGGCCGCGAGTGACGGACGGATGCTGCCGGCCGAGGCGGTGCGAAATTGCGTGCGAACTGGAATGAGCAGGGAGCCACCACGCTGGTCGGTCACCGAAGCGTCGACCTGAATCTCGTAGACGGAGTCGGGCTCGAGAGGCTGCTCGAAGGAACCCTCGATGGCATAACGCAAAGCCCCGTGGTCGGCGGTCACCTCGAGCGAAATCGGCAGCTCGCCCGAAGGCCCCGTGACCCGCACGCTGCTGGTGTTCACGCTCGGCGCTGCGACGGCGCGGTTGAACAGGACGGAGAAGTGCTCGAGAGACGGAGGCACCAGCTCGTCGCGCGCCGGGCTGTGCCCAACGGCGAACGAGAACGGAAGGCTCAGCTCGGTCAGCCGGTCGCCGCCGGCGAGGTAAAGGCGGTCGGAGACCACTGCGGTGTCCCAAGCGGTCTCCGTGTTCCCGCCGCTCACCAGGCGCGGCGCTCGCGGATCGGACACGTCGACAATGACCACGCTGCCACCAGCCGCGGACACGAAGAGGAGGTCGCCGATCAATTTGAGGCGCTGGGGCTCGCCCGGCGTGTTCGACAGGCTCTTGTCGAAAGGAATGCGAGAGAGCTCCTCCGGTTCGACGGGATTCGAGACATCGACGAAGACGAGGCCATGCTCGGCGGCCGCGACGATCGCGACGTCGCCGACAATTTCGATGCTGGTCAGGTTGAACGGGAAGTCGAGCGCGCCGAGCTCGACCGAGCCTTTGCTCGCTCCGGAGAAGATCACCAGCCGGCCCTTCGGCGCCTTCTCGCCACAGTATGAGGTTCTCTGTCCCAGCCCGAGGGTGTCATGGGGCGGAACTGGGAGCACGGAGCACTTCCCTGGCTCATGAAGACTTCCTTCGTGCTCGCCGCCAGCCACGAACAGCCGGCCCGAGGCCAGGCGCACGTCGAAGGCGTCAGAACCGAGGTTGAGCTCGCTGACGACGACCGCGTCGGTGCCGCGCGCGTCCACTGCGGCTAGGCGAGCGCCATGTCCCACGTAAAATTCGAGGTCTCCGCAATGCTCAGTACGCATGAGCGTGGTGAGCACCAGCGCGCCAACGTCGGTGGGATAGGTCTGCGTCGAGAAGCTGCCGAGGTTGCGCGCCTGGGACAGGAGCGGAAGCTGAGCCGGGTCGCCGGAGTCAAAAACAGACAGGCCGCTCTGCCCGTTGGCGACCAGCAAGCGCCCGTTGGCCTCCGCCACGCCCAGCGAGTCAGGACGAAGCTCGGGCTCGAGCGGAGTCTCGTCCGGGAGCTGCCCACAACGGGCGGCCACGAACCGGTCGATCTCCGCGCCACGAAGGTCCACCGCCTCGCCGCCGCTGGCGCGCGGCCGCCCTGGCAGCGAGACGTCGTAACTGACGACCCGCCAGGAGTTAGGAGCCTCGCCCGATCCGTAGGGCCCAAAGTACGGCTCCTTGAAGCTGTTCCCCATCCCTCCGGGGCCTGCCGCCGCGTAGAGCAGCAAGGGGATCTGGGAATCCTGCGCGAGAGCGCTCGGCCGCACGGTGGCAACCTGCTCGGAGCCCGCGAACGACAATCCGTAACCGACCTCGCTCGGAGCCTCGCTGCGCTGCAGCCCGTCGGCCGAGCTGAGCACGACCTCGGCAGGCCCGAAGAAGCCAGGGGGCGCCACCGCTTCGAGCCGGTTTAGCGACTGGACGCTGACGGAAACGGCCGGAAGGCCGCGGATGCTGACGCGCGTCCCGCCCAGTGGGCTGGTCCACGGAGGAAGAATGCCGGCGCCCGTCACGGTCACGACGCTGCCACCGCGCGGATTGAGGAACCGAGGCGTCGCGCTCAGCGCTCGCAGCGGGGCGACATAGAGGTAGCCGCCCTCGCGGCGGTCCATGAGCCCGGTATCGTTCAAGACAGCGACGTCGGCCAGCCCCGGCGCACCGGGCGGAATCACCACCGTCAACCGCGTCGACGAGGCCGCGAGGACGGTCGTCTCGCTGTTGCCGATGAAGACCCGCGAGACCGGCTGGAAGCCCGCGCCGAGGAGCTCGCAGACCTCGCCTCCGGCGGCCGGGCCGACGCGGGGCGCGATCTGCCCGATGTGCGGCGCCGCGCCCTCGCCGCTCGCGCTCCGGAAGACGACCTCGAACGGCGCGAGCAGCGCCTTGCCGTCGCGAGTGGCAAGCGTCTCCGAAACGCCCAAGCGCAGCTCGGCGGAGGGCGGAAGCGGGCCATCGAGCCGGTACAGCATCGTGCTCAGAGGCTCTTCGGGCGAGCCGGCCTCCAACGCTCCGGGTACCGGAGCTCCGTTCGCAGTCAGGCTGAAGGCGTCTGCAGCCAAGGTGGAGTCGAAGGTCGAGCTGAAGACCACCGTGACCGACGGCAGGCTCAGCGGCACGAGCTCGCCGTTCGACACGCTGGCCTGGATGACCGAGAGCTCACTTGCCGGGCCGAAGTCGACCGACCAGCCCTGCCGGCCATTGTCTCGCAACGATAACAGCCGCCCACCCGCCAATGCGACCCCACGCGCCTCTCCTCCTTGCGCGCCGGTGACGTGGTAGAGCACCGTCGGTTGCTGCAGGTTCGAGATGTCGACGACCGCCACGCCGGCAGAGCCGGCGGCGACGTAGGCGACGTCGCCGGCAAGGCGCACGTCCCATGCAAAACCACCGACGGCGACCTGAGCGAGCAGGCGCGGAACCGCCGGGGCGGAGATGTCGACGAGAACAAGGCCTTGTTCCCCGGCCGCGACCACCGCGAGCGTGCCTTGCAGGCGCACCCGCTGGACGTCCACGGCGATCGAGCTGAGGACGGTCGCCGTCCCCGCCACGTCGAACAGCCGAAGCTCGCCCTGGGAGATCTTCTCCGCCGAATGGTCGCGCAGACCGGTGCCAACCGCCGCGAGCGCGCCTGCGACAGCGAGCGCCTGCGCGGCCGGCTCGATACCGACGTTCTCGATGATGAATGGCGCATGCGCCGGATGTGGCGAGATGTCGAGCGAGGTCAGGCCGTCTGCCTCGACCGCCGCGAGCAGACGGTCGGCGCGCCCGTCGACGCCATAGGCTCCGCCCGTGCCGGTCTGCGTGGTTCCCACGATACGCGGAGCCTCGGGATCCGAGATGTCGACCTCGGCCACTCCACCCCAGAGCGGCTCCGGGATGCAGCCAGGGCGGAGTCTCTTGCACCCGTACTCCCGCATGCCGACAAATAGCCGGTCGCCGCCCTCGGGCGGATAGGAGACCGAGACAGCCTGGCTCGGGAACGAGAGACTGCCAACGATGCGGTCGTCGACGCGATCGCCATTCTCGTCGACGAAGTCCGCCTTTCGATCGGGCGCTATCGGCGTGTTCGCGAGATCTCCGTGCCGGTGCAGGCCCGAGAGGTCGACGACCTTGAGCCCGCCATCAATGACGAAGGCCCAGTCGCCGATGACGACCGCATCCCACGCTCGGCCGATGCGAACCGAAGCGGTGGTGGGCTGATCGAAGGTGAAGCCGTTCGGCACGACGGCCGCAGCGCCATCGGGATTAGTGACCGTGACGTCCACGGTCCCTCGCTGCCCGTCGGGCGTTCTGCATTCGATGCGATTGAGCCCAAGCACGCGCACCTGGTGGGCAGGCGCATCGCCGAAGTGCACCTCGACCGACCCAACGGGCGTGAAGCCGCGTCCCTCGATAGAGACGAGCGTTCCGCCAGAGGTGGGCCCGCGACTCGGATGGATGGAGTCCAAGCGCAACGGCTCGACGAAGAGGAAAGCGCCGACCCACGTTGCCTCCGTACCCGACGGGTTTCTCACCACCAGGGTCGCCGCGCCCGCGACGCCGGCTGGCGTCCGCAACGCGACCGAGGTTCCATCCATCGCCACGCTCTCAACGAACGCTGGGATGCCGTTGAAGCGAGCCTCGAGCCCCTGCTCGAATCCGGTTCCCGTAAGCGTGACGAGCGTGCCACCGGACGAAGGCCCTTGACGCGGAGCCATGCCCCAGAGCGTCACCTCGGCGGCGGTAGTGCTCGACGCAGTGGCGAATTCCGACTCGAACGGTACCGGCATCGGCGAGCCGGTCACCGCATCCGAAAGGCTGTCGATGACCATCCGGTAGCGCGAATCGACGGCAAGAGGCTGCGCCGGCAGGACCTGGATGATGGTGCCATCGACGACCACCGAGGAGACTACGGGGGCTCCCGCCGCTGATCCGTCCAATCGAAGCAGTCGAAGGCCAAGGCCTTCTGTGGCTGCTGGGCGATTGGTCTCGATGGAGAGAGCGCTCGAGGGAGGAACCCCATTCGCGCCGTCCCGTGGGCTGACCGCTACGACCATCGGGAAAGGCATCTGCACGACGACGAGCGCGTCGTTCGCTTTTGAATCGACAACCGGTTGGCGCACGCTGGCAACGACAACATCCTGCTCGAGAGCAATCCCTGAGATCTCTCCCGCGGGGTACAGATCGAGGGCATCGATCGCCCGCATGCTCGACGGATCGGTCCCCAGCAGTAGTTGGAGGACTGCCGAGCCGGAGCCTCTCCCCGCCGCTGCTGCGAGCTGGGGACCGAGGGCAGTCGCCATGAACTCCGCCCGGCCCACCAGCGGCGGAATGGTTCCAGCGACCGATGGCCGGACCGGCGGCGAAAGCGAGAGCGACTCCAGCCGTTCGACGGCGGCGAGCCCGCGCTGCTGGCGCACGGCAAGATCGCCGAACTGCCCGGATTTACCGGCGGCGGTCCCGAGCAGCTCGCCCACCACTGGCATCCCGCTCAAGGACAGATCGACAACGAGCGTCGAGGAGCCGTTGCCATAAGCAACTGCCACGAGCGCCAGATCTCCGTCGGCTGCGACCTCGCCGACCTTGACCTCGCGAACGGCACCCCGGGCCAGCATCTGGTTGGTTGAGCTCAAGAGCACGGGGTTCCGCGCATTGGCGATAGAGAAGACCGTTAGCCCCGAGCTTCCTGCCGCAACCAGCGCCAGATCTCCCACCAGAGCGATGCGATGCGCTTCACCAGTGAATCGCGAGGTGCTGATGATTCTCGGCGCGGTGGTGTCCGCGGCGTCGATGACGAGCAGCGATGGTCCACCTTCGCCTACGACGTCGACGAAAGGCAGGTCCGGCGCATTGGCGATGACGTACCCGAGATCACCGCGCACGGCGAGGTCGAGAGGTTGGTAAGGGGGAACCAGCGAAACGCCACCGAGGACAGAGGCGTTTTCGGGGTCCGAGACATCGACGATGCCGACGGTCCCGTGACGGCTACTCTCAAGAAGTGTCGGCAGGTCGCGCGCGCTCGTCTCGATTACAGCATCCGATAGAACCCACGCCCGGCCATCAGCCAGGGCCACTCGGCCTGGCGTCCCTTCTGCCAGCAGGTGGGCGGGTTTCCCCGGCAGATTCGGGTTCCCGTCGAACTTGCCGATCACCGAGGAGACCGACAGGTCCGTGTAGAGGAACGCCGAAGGGGCCAGCGCGCGCTGTCCGTCTGGATTGACCACGAGTATGTCGGCCGGTCCGTAATAGCCGGGCGGTGTGCGCAGGCGGATCCGGCCAGACGAGACGACATGGATCTCGCTCGCCGCAGCCCCGGCAAACTGCACAACGGCTCCGCGCTGGAACCCGGCGCCGACGACCTCGACAAGCTCCCCACCCGCCAGCGCACCGGTGGCCGGGACAGCATAGGAGGCCTCGAGGACCTGCAGATAGACGAATCCTCCGAAGAGCGAATCCTGCAGACCGTCGGGGTTGACGACCGTCACCACGGCCGGCCCCTCGACCTGCGGAGGGGTCCGCGCACTTAGGCTGATGCCATCGGAGGAGACGAGAATCTCCCCTGCCTCGGTATCTGAGAAGAAGAGGCGCGCACCCTGCGCGAAGCCCGAACCATGAACGGTCACTCGGGTCCCGCCATCCATTGGGCCAGCCGGTGGCACGACGTCCATGACGATCGGTGGATTGCCGGAAGATGTGCCGGTGACGAAGCTCGCGCGGAACGGCTCGAGCAAGGCCAAGCCCGAATCGGTCGCTACGCCTCTCTCGACGGTCAGGTAGTAGCGGGTCGCCAGCTCGAGCGCGACCTCGGGTACGACAGTGACCCGTCGGCTTTCGACCGAGAGCTGGGTTGGGACCACCGGTCCGATGGCGGGATCGTGGGCGCGGAGCACAACCGTCGACGCAGCGAGCGTCGTTGGGTCAGGCGGCATGGAGAACCGGACGCTTATCGACAACTCCGGCGCGTCCACGGCCACTTGTTCTGCCCCATCTCGCGGCGCGATGTCGGTGACCACCAGGCGAGGCAAGCTGAAGGACAGAAGCTTGTCGCGGTGCTCGCCAGTCAGAGCGACAACGCCTCCCGGAGCCTCGGCGAGGTCCGCCGCCACGGGGAGATTCGCGCGGACGAAGGTCGACGCAACGCCGTCCGGGCGCAACACCGAGGCGGAAAGCAGTCCCTTGGCAGGGATCGCGTCCTGATCGGTGAGTGCCGCGGTGACAACCACCACCTCGCCGAAGACGGCGAGTCCGGCAAGGCCCGTCGCCAACAGGTCACGGCGCGCTGGTCGGTGGGACAGCAGCGAGAGGATCCTCGGCGCAGCCGGTCTCGAGAGGTCGACGACCGCAAGCTCAGCATCCGGCCCCTCACACCCGACGAAGGCGCGCTCTCCAACGACATCGAGCTCAACCGCGTTTCCCGGAACGGCGACGAAGCCAAGCTCGCCCAGTCGGGGATCGCGAAGGTCGAGGACCCTCAAACCTCCGGGGCCCGCGGCGACGAGCAAGAGGTCATCGGCAACGGCAACGGCCCGAGCATCCCCGACCACCGGAACGGTCAGGAGCCGTTGGGGAAGCGTGGGTTCGCCCAGGTCGACCACGACCACGCCAGACTCTCCGTTCGCGACGAAAGCCAGGCGATCGTGGGCGGCAATGTCGAACAGATCGGACGACGGGAGGTCGACGGTCCCCAGCAACTTGGGCAACGCGAAGTTGGAGGCGTCGACCGTCACGAGCTGAGGAGGAACGGCGAGGGTCTCGGTCCCGACCTGGTTGCTCTTATAGCTCTGGAACCTATTGGCCGCGACGAGCAGGTCGCCCCTCCACGCGATCTGCTCGAGGGGTCCGTCGAAGGGGAGATGGGAAACGCGCTCGAGAATCCCGTCTTCGCTGGCCCGGGCAAGGCCGACCAAACCAAATGGCGGGAGCCCGGCTTTTTTCAACTCTCCGGCGACCGCGACAAGGCCATCGTCGCGCGTCGCCAACTGGCCGAAGCCGATCTCGTTCGAGGCCAACTCCCAAGCCGAAAACGAATCGGCGGGCCTCATGCCCAGCTCGACCTCAATCTGCTGGGAGTGCCCCAGGTTGCCCGAGGGATCGGATGCCGTTGCCTGGATCGTCCTGTCCGTGCCCGGGCTGCCGGTCGGCACCAGCCATGTGACGCCGTAGAGAGGCCTGTTCGCGGGGCCGACGAACGGCACCGAGCTGCCGTCGAGGGGAACGCCATCGACGTAGAAATCGACCGAGTCGACCTCGGCGTTGTCCTCGGCTGCCGCCGAGAGCGCGACTTGCTCGCCCTCGGTCACCACGTCCCTGTCCGGAGGATCGACCAACTCGACGTCCGGGGGAGCGGTATCGCGCACAGTTCCCACGAGAACCGGCGCGGAGATCGTCTCTTGCTCCGCGGTGTCGACCGCCACTGCGGTGACGGCGAAGACGCGGTTGCCGCTGCCGACCGGGGCCACCCAGGTTCCTGCCCATATTGCCGGTTCGCCCGGGATACCCGCGGCCTCGAGCGCCATGTCGACCCGGCGCCCGTCGACGAAAAAGAGCACCCGCGCCACCCCGCCATCGGGGTCCAGGGCGCGGGCCTCGAGCCTCATTCGGTCCCCGTCGAACACGAGTTGGTTGGCGACCGGCTTGACGAGCTCGACCTGCGGCGGCTGGTCAGCCACGACCGGGACTGCTATCGGCAGCGACCACTTCTCCTGCCCAGCCAGGTCGAACGCGCGAGCCTGCACGGTCAGCTCAGTGCCAACGAAGCTCGAATCGGCGACGTAGGGGATCTCGTACGGCAGGAGATAGCGGCGAGCGACCTCGGGCGGTTGCTCGGCTTGTGGCCCGACATGGAAGCTCACCTGCGCGATGGCGACGTCGTCGGAGGCGACCGCCGAGATGGCGACCGGAAGGTTCTCGACGAACAGGGCTGGAGCAATCGCCGAGACCGCAGGCAACTCGTCGGCGACGACCTGTACCGTCGTTGTCGCCTCGGACCTGTTTCCGGAGGTGTCGATGGCCTCGGCAGAGAACTGCAGGAAGCTGCCGACCTGGCCGCGCGGGACCCGGTAGGAGAATCGATAGGGCGCGGCGGGCATGGTCGCGACGATCGCACCGTCGAGTCGGAATACGACGCTGACGACGGAGACGTTGTCCTCGGCCCGCGCCTCGACGTCGAGCTTGAGACCCTCGACGATCTGGGAGCCGTTGGCCGGACTGGCGAACCAGACCTCGGGCTGGCTCGTGTCGGCCACCACCGGCACGACCACGTCGGCGGCGAGCGCCTCGTGTCCGGCCGAATCGACCGCTCGCGCACGCAAGGTGAGCGAACGCCCGGCCGAGCCATAGGGAAGTGGGACCCGGAACGAATAGGGGCGCTTGGTCGAGACAAACTGCAAGGGGCCACCCACGCCGCCCTCGACCGAAGCAGCGACCGAGACGATCTCGACGTCGTCCTGCGCGGCTACCACGAAGGCGAAGTCCCGCCCCTCGGTCAACGTCTCGCCTTGCCGAGGATCGGCAATGGCGACCGTCGGCGCCCTGTCGGCCACTACCGGCACGATAACGCTCTGGCTGGGGACCCGGTGTCCGTACGAGTCGATTCCCACCGCCCTGATGCTGAGGGTCAACTCGCCTGAAGGCACAGCAACGGCGAAGAGGTAGGGCGGCGAGCGAAGAACGATCGGATGCAGCTCGCCGTTGACGTGTAGCTCGACCGAGGTGATCGCCACGTCGTCCTCGGCGGCGACAGCGACCGTCCCCAGGCTGCCCTCCACCACCGGCGAGCCGTCCGAAGGCGAGACGATATAGACGCTCGGCTCCCTGTCTCGGACCACATCGACCGGCTGCAGGAACAGCTCGCTCCAGTTGCCGCTGATGTCGCGCGCCCGGGCTCCGACGAAGTAGGGCGCTTTGTCCCCTCCCCCGATCTGATCGATCCACGGAAGCGCGACCTCAACGCTCGTCATTGGGGCGTAAACGTCGTAGGCGGAGCCCGACGCGGCATTCTCTGGCGGGAAGCCGCCCGCGACGTGAACCACCGACAGGTTCCCCGCGCTCGGACCTGCGAGCACCTCCACCCGTTCCACGAAGACGTTGTCGCGGGCCGAGACCTGAACGAGGGCGTTGGTGTGCTCGACGAGGTCCTGTGAGAAGGACGGGCGAAGGACCTCGGCGATCGGCTCGGCCAGGTCCTCGACGACCCGGAGGAGATGGACAACCGAGGTCTGGTTGCCCTGGTCGTCGGTCGCGAGCGCGCGCAGCTCGACAGTGGTCTGGTCACGCGAGGGATCGAGATCGACGAAGCCGGCAGGAAGCTTGACCAGGCCCTGCCAGCGCTTCATCCGCCCGGCGTCGTTGAACGGCGCGGGCAAGGAAGCGAGAGCGGCACGGACCGACGCGTCAGTGGCTATCGGGAGCCCGTCTTCGGAGAGCAGTCCGGCCACGCCAATCTTGGTGCCGCAGTAGTCGATGTTCGTGAGCTCGTTGTAGCAGTGGTACGGCCTGTCGAGCAGAGCCGGCTGACCGTTGACGTAGAGATCGACAGACCGCACGGAGGTGTCGTCGCCCGCGACCGCGACGAAGAAGAACTGGATGCTCCCCTCGGCGATCTGCGCGCCGTCAACGGGCGCGGCGATGGCCAATGCTGGAGCCTGAGGCCGCCGCGCCTCGATGATGAGCCGCGCTGAGGCTTCCTTGCCCGTGTGGTCGGTCGCCCTCGCCACGAGGACGCTCGGAGCCCCGTCCATTCCGACCGGCGGTGTGAAGCGCACCGACTCGGTGCGGCGCTCGAGGGTGCCGGTGTATTGGCGGTCCAGGAGCGTGCTGCCGAGATATTCGACCTGCAAAGTGGCGACGCGGACGTCGTCCGCCACCTCGAGATACAGGGTGGCCTCGGTCCCCTGAAGGAGTCGGACGAAGCCACTGTCGAGCTCGGCCTTGGTAACCCGCTCGACCTTCGAGCTGAGGCTGGTGAAGGAGATGGTCGGAGGCTCGTCGGCAACCACGTGGACGAAGACCTCGCTCGATGCCGCGGCGTTGCCCGCGCGATCCCGGGCGATTGCCGAAAGCACGATGGGCGCCCCGTCATTGGGCAGGGGGAGCTGCATCGGCACCACCACGTCGCTCCGGGGCCGACTGACCGCCTCGCGGACCGAGCCGTCGACAAGGAGCTCGACGCTCTCGACCTCGACGTTGTCGCCAGAAGCCAGCCGGATCTCGAAGACCGCGTTTTCCACGACCGAGCTGCCGTTCGCCGGCGACTTGACGAGGACCCAAGGCGGCTCGAAGTCGCGCTGAGTTGCCATCGCCCGGGTCGCCTTGGCGGCTGCTCCGGCAGTGTCGCTGACCACAGCGGTCAGGAGCGCGCTCGTGGGGGCCCAACCCATCGGAACCTTGACCGAAGCCGAACCCCGAATCGTTTTTCCCGGGTTGGGGTCCGGCAGATTGAGCGGCTGTACGGCGAGCATCTCGCCGGCGGCCCAGGCACGAACCTGAACCGCATCCTTGTAGGAGATTCCGAGCCGCGACACCGCCGCCTGCTCCCCCTCTCCCATGGCCTCGATCTCGATGGATACTTCGTCGATTTCGAGGACGGACGGGAACGAAAGGTCGACCTCGAAGGGTGCCTGCTCGAGTGACAAGGTCCTTCGGCCGCCAGGGTTTGCGGTGAGGAAGGCGGCGTAGTCGGCGCTGTTCTCCTGCCCCTGCTTGACCCTGTACCGATATGCGACGCGAAGCCTGGCGCCCTCGCCGGCTGGAGAGGGCGCAAGAGCAAGGAGCAATCGTCGGGGCTGCTTGCCGAGTGAGGAGCTTTGATGGGGCCGGACGCGAAGGATCCCGGGCTCGGCGCCTATCTGAAAGACTTGCTGCTCTCCGAAAGTGAGGCTCACCTCAGGGACGGCCGTCCCGCTCAAAGCTGCGGGGGCGGCGAGCAAAAGCTCGTCCGGATCTGCGCTGATCGTGGCCGAGGTGGACAACAGCAGCGTCCCCCTCTCCACACCGACGTCGTCCCCATGCTCGAAGACGACCTGCTCGGGGCGCTCCTCGGTGAGCAGACCGCCTGTCCCGGCCTGGAGAATGCCGACGAGGGGTGGCGAGTCCTCGACCAGCTCGCAGCTCAGGTTCGCCGCGCCCTGCTTGCCGGACGAATCGGTAGCCGACGCAGAGAAGGTGACCGGTCGCTGACCGAGGATGCCGAGGTCGGGGAACTGGAAGCTGACCGACGCAGAAACCACGTCTTTGGGCTTGAGCCCCGAAAGCGCGATGGCTTCGCCCTCGAAATCGAGCGCCATCTCTTGCACGAGCACGTCGTCCACTGCGGAGACGTGGATGCGCACGGTCGAGCCAGCGACACAAGTGCGCTCGTCCGGCGTCCCAACCACACGAAGAGTCACTCGCGGAGGCTCACGGTCGACCACCGGAAGAATCTCAAAATCGACGCGATCGGTATCCGTGAGGTTGCCGGCCGGATCGAAGGCGCGAACGAACAACGTATGCCGGCCGACCGGCACGCTCTCGAGGGAGACGGTGCCTCCGAACGTGCCGAAGTAGCGCCGCTCGGTGATCGTCTCGCCGGGGCCGAGCGGATTGGGGATCGTCGTCTGCTCGAAGCGCTCCGCTGTCCCCGTCAGCCAGTCGGCATCCTCATCCGGAGTCGGGAACTCGACCTCGTCGACAAAGACCGCGACTCGGGCGACCCGCACGTCGTCCTCGACCTCGACCCGAGCGGCGAGCGATCCGCCCTTCTTGATCTCGAGGGGCGGCTGCCCTGGCAGCGGCTGCGCGAGCACGGCCACAGGAGCCTCGACATCTCGAACAATCGCCAACTCGACGTCGGTGAAGGCCTGCTGGCCCGCTGTGTCGCGCGCGATCGCGCCCACGGTCGGGGCCTGCCCCTTGGAGATGATCGGAGCCCAGACCGTCAGCGCCTTCGGCACGGTGATGTCCACGGGCACTGGCTTCGAGGCAAAGCTTCCCCAAACTGCGCCCCCCGAGCGTCCCGCGAACGCGAGCACTCCGTCGTCATCGGCGAAGGTCGCGACAACCTTGACGTCCTCGCCTTCCTTGAACCGAGAGCCAGGAGCGGGATAGGTCACTGAAACCTGAGGCGGGCGATCGGCCTCGACCTGCAGCTCGGCGGTACGCTCAGCGGTGTTCCCCGCGGCGTCGCGCGCGGTGGCTCGAAGCTGAAGAGACTTCCCCGCCGCTGAGAGGCTTATCGGAACGCTCCAACGAAAGAGCGAATAGAGCCCCTGCTGCGCCCCTTGATTGAGAGCGCCCTGGCTGACGCCTCCCACGAACAACTCGGCCTTGGCGATCCCCACGTCGTCCGAGGCCGCGATCTCGATCTGCAGCTCGCGACCGGCGAAGACCTGAGCACCATCTCTTGGCGATCGAAAGCCGACGAGCGGCGCTTGCTCGTCCGCGACGACCTCGACCACCAGGCTGGCCTCACCGATTTGGCCAGAGCTGTCGGTGGCCAGCGCGCTCAGCTCGAGCACGCGCGGCGCCCCGGAGACCGGCAGCATGAACCGGTAGGGAGGTACGAAGGAGGTTCCGACCTTCTCACTGGAGGCGAAGAGCTCAACGCTGCTGACAGCGATGTCGTCCTCTGCCGAGACGATCACCTCGAGCCTGGTCCCCGAGACCACCCGCGCGGAGGCTCGGGGCGCGACGAAGCCGATGCTAGGAGGCGCGTCCGCGTGGACATGGATGAGGTGCTCGGGCGCTATTCCGACGTTGCCTGCAGCATCGTAGGCTCGCGCGCCGATCCGGTGGGAAGAAGCCCCCGACAGCAGCTCCGGCTCAACTATCCAATGCGTCAGGAAGGAGCCGCGAATGCCGGCGTTCTCGTGAGGCGCCTCCTCCTCGAAGACGACCTGTCCGTCGAAAAGAATCTCGGCCCGGGCGACCCGGACATCGTCGAGCCCGGCCACGCTGATGAGCAGAGCCTGGGAGCCCGGAACCTCGGCGAGATCGCGAGGAACGACGATCGAGACCGAAGGGGCCGTCGTGTCTTCGACGGCGAAGACGGTCACTGGCTCGGCCGCTCCCTCGTTGCCTGCGGCGTCACGCGCGGTCGCGGTGATCACCATCGAGCTGCCGGCCGCTAGGTTGGGAACATGGAAGGAGGCGGCGAAGGGGGCACCCGCGGCGACGCCGACGGGCATTTCGTCGACGAACCATGCGACCTGAAGGTCGCTGCGCCGCTCGTCGACCACCGACGCGGTCAGCACCAGCTCAGTCCCAACGGGCACAGGGGTGCCCGCCGTCGGCGTCAGGATGGCGATCTGGGGAGGGAGGTCTGCCCGGACGTGCGCGTCGAACCCCGCACGCCGCTGGTTGCCGCCCGCATCGACGACCTCGACCTCGATCTTGACGGTCCTCCCGACCGCCTTTGCCGGGGGAGTCCACTCGAGCTGAAAGGAGACCAGGCCGCTCTCGCTGCCCTCCATCGCGCTCGAGACCTTCTTGGTTGCCACCGCGTTTCCGTCTGCGAGCAGGGTCAGGTCGACGCCCAGCGCGAGCGCGTCGTCGCCCACTTTTCCCTGAACGGCAAACGGAACCCCGACCGAGACATCTGCAATCGGCCCCGAGGGCTTCGCAATCGTCACCAGGGGTGCGCCGTCGGGAACGATACGAACCAGGAGTACCTCACCGGTCACTGTGGCGCCATTCCGGTCGATTGCTTCGGTGCGGATCGACGCGGTGGTGCCCCCGCTTCCCGGAGGCGGCACGAAGCTCATCTCCCACAGCGGCACAGGCACCGGCACGAGAGCATTGGACCCGGGAATACAATTGGCCATGCGGATCTCGACGCGTGGGGTCGCGCACTCGCCAATCGGTGCGTCGTCGACCGAGAAGCGCACCACCTGAAAATCAAGAGTCGAGAGGTTGCACCACGGCCTCGGGCCGCTGGTGACTCGAATGACGTGCGGGAGCTTTTCGACGAGCATCGCGCCCGGCGAGGGCATCTCGTAGACGATCTGCTTCGAGCTCGGCGGAGGTGCACCGGTCACACGGACGTCGACCGGCTCAGCCTCGACTCGGTTGCCTCCTGAGTCGACGACGACTGCCCCCAGCGCCAACGTAGGACCGGCAAACGGCGGGGCCGCGACCTGCAGCTCATAGGGGGCCTCGGAGTCGCGCGCAGCCGGCACGCCGTCGACTTGGAACTCTACGTAATCGACACGAACGTCATCGTTGGCGAGGGCTCGGAGGGTGAGCGTCGTTCCCGCCTGCACCGTCCTCGGAGCCTGCAACCGAATCTCCGGCGGGCCATCGAGCGCATCGACCAGAAGGCTGGCGATTCTTCCCGCGTGCTCAGCGAATACCGTGGCTGAGCCTGCTCGGTGCGCCGTCGCCGTGCCATTGGAAGAGACGGTCAGGGTCGCCGCGTCGCTGGTGCTCCAGATGGTGCCAATCGCTCCGGGGGTCAGGTCTACCCGCCGCCCGTCACTGAGGATTCCCTCCAGGCGAAGCCCGAGCGAATCACCAACCCTTGGAATCGACGCCCCTGGCGGAAGGAGCTCGAGAGCGTCGAGGTGCGCCGAGGAGTCGACGATGACCAGCACCTCCTCGGCAAAGCCGCCGTACTCCACCTCTACCGTCGTCTCACCGTTGGCCCGGGCGACGAGCTGTCCGTCAGGCGTCACGACGGCAACGTTCTCGTCGGATGAGCGATAGCCCACACCATGCCCGGGTCCGCTCAAGTCCACCGCGCCGGCCAGCGCGAAGCGACCCGTCACCCGCAGCGATTCGCGCTGCCCGAAGCCTTCGGAGAGCAGCGCCGGCGAGGGCTGGACGCTCAGACCAAGCAGTTGGTCGAAGGTGTTGGCGCTCGTGAATTCGACCGCAGAGGTATGAAGCGCTCTTCCGAAGGGGTCTCGAATCGAAACATCGGCCACGACCACGCCATCAACAGGGACCGAATCGATGAGCACAGGGACGGAAAAGGCCACGTGGCCCGGCTCGGCAGCCGCCGGTCGCCCGTTCGTTGTCTCCGCGAAGGCGAACGAAGAGCCTTGGGCATCGTGCAGGCTCCCTTTCAGCCGACGCAGAGCCTCGGATGACACACCGATGAGAGAAAGGGTGGCCGAGGCAACGGGCCCCGAGAAGAAGACATCAACAATCAGGCTTCTGCCACCGTCCTGGAGGCGAACTGCAACGGGCTTGGGTGCAAACGCGGGAGGAGCAGCGGCCGCATCGTATTGAGTAACGAGCTCTCCTTCTCCGCCGGCTTGCGAGCCGACTGGGCGGGCACGCACCTCGAGAACTCCATCGGTGGGCAGCGGCTGAGACAGAGGAACCAGCACGTGAAATGGCACAGCACCGGCACGGTCCCGATTGATGACGACCTGAGAGAGGCTGGCGAAGCGCCCAAGGGAGGGCGACTGGCCGGTCACACTCGCAACGAGCTGGTCAGCAGGACCATCCACTTCAAAGCCAACCTCGACCCATGTCGCGCCCATTCGAAACGGGACGACTGGAAACGTCGACCTGACTGCTGTCGATGCGAACCCGGGCGCGGGAATCGCAAACAGCAGCGAAGCCGCAATTGTCACGACCGATTGATTGAGTCTCAAGCCCCCCTCCAAGCGATTTACGGCGATGGGGTTTCGACGCGAGCGTCCGCTTCGCGCCGAAGTCGAGAGAGCAAGCTGTCGAAGAGCTTTCGCTTGCCCTGAGGTGCCATCCTGTTCTTCAACTCGCTTCGCGCCCGCTCGAAGGAGATCGCCTTCGCGTCTCGCCTCTTGAGCAACTGCACGAAGGCAAAGCCCTCTGAACACGAGAAAACCTCTGAACGGTCTCCCGTATTAAGAAGCGAGAAAACCGCCTGCTCCAGCTCAGGCTTCTTGCGGTCGTTGACCACGAAGCCAAGGTCACCGCCGCGACTTCGCTCAGGCCCATCGCCTTCGAGCGCGACCTTGGATATCGGCTCCCCCGCAGCGACCCGAGCTGCGAGGCGTTCAGCCTTTCGCCGGGCACGCTCTCGCTCCGGCACCGATGCGTCCGCGCTCACCTTGACTAGCACGCGAGCCACCCTTGCCTGGGCGGGCTCGACGAACTCGCGCTTGTGCTGCTCGTAATAGGCGCGCAGCTCCCCCTCGGTCGGCCCTGGCGCGGTCTTCTCTTCAGCTTCCAGCAACGCCTGGACAATGAGCCGCTCCTCGAGCTCGTCGACCTGCCGGCGAATCTGCGGGTCGCGGTCGATTCCGCGGCGTCTTGCCTCATTGACGAGCAGCTTCTTGTCGATCAGGGACCGAGCAATCTCCCGTTGACCAGCAGGCGTTTCGAACCGGGCTCGAAGCGCAGGAGGCATCCTTTCAGCTTCGTGGTGCATTTCCTCGCGGGTCACCACGCCGCCATCTCCAAAACGGCCGAGCACTACTTCTTGCGGCGCGGCGGCTAATGGCGTCCGCGGCGGCGACTCACTGCAACCAACGGCGGCAACCATCAAGACCAATAGCGCGCGGGCCCCAAGTCGTAGGGGCACACATGTCAGACGGGAGCTTGATGTGCTTTGGTTCGTCACGCGGCATCCAGATTGTCATCGAGAGCCTACTCTGGAGATCGCGCTCACGCTAGATGCTGGGAAACGAACACAGTCGAGTTGATGGCTTTCAGGGCTTTAGCCTTGACAAGGCGCCGGCACAGCTAGGCCCATCCAACCAGCATGAGACAGAGACGATCCGGCGAGCTCATCTCGCAAATGGTGAGCAGCCGCAGGTCCTCGACGCCCCCCCGGCGCTGGTGGCTCGGCCTCGTCCACGACGATCACCGGGGGCTGGCTGGAGGCGCGCCACCTCGGTGATGCAAACAGCACGGCTGCGCTCGGCTTCACATCGCGCGCTCTTGCCGACCGAACAGCTACATGCCTGAAGGAGCAGAATTTGCTGCCCCTGAAGTCTTGAACCCTTCGGCGGCAAAGGCGTGGTCCATTCTCGGCGGTCTCGGTGGCCAGGGTGCAGGTTGCGTGCGGTGCGCACGATGGAGCGCCGCACGTCGTCCGTCCAGATTCCAGAGGAGATCAAAGATGCAACTGCCGAAGGCGGTCCCACGCCTCCGGCGGTCGAATTGGCTGGATGTGTGAGCCCAGGGCCCGCGAGGATTCGGCCGAGTCGCGGGATGTCTCGCCAGGCAGCGCCCGCGCTCTTCGTTCGTCTTCGCAAGCGCATGGCGAGAGAGCGCGGCAGGACGAGCTCGCCGAATGGCAGGCATCAAGTAGTCCGGCCAGATTCCAGAAGGGATCAAAGACGCAACCGCCGAAGGCGGTCCCACGCCTCCGGCGGTCGAATGGGCTGGATGTGTGAGCGAGCCCAGGGCCCGCGAGGATTCGGCCGGGTCGCGGGATGTCTCGCCAGGCAGAGCCCGCGCTCTTCGTTCGTCTTCGCAGGCGCATGGCGAGAGCGCGACAGGACGAGCTCGCCGATGGCAGGCATCAAGTAGTCCGGCGAGATTCCAGAAGGGGATCAAGAACGCAACCGCCGAAGGCGGTCGGGGTGATCGGACAGCTCAGAGCTCCTGCGGCAGTGCCTTGAGCTCCTTCGCGCTGAAGACCGGGCCGTCCTTGCAGACGTAGACCGGCCCGATATTGCAGCGCCCGCACTTGCCGAGGCCGCACTTCATCCGGTTCTCGAGCGTGGTGAAGACGCGCTCCTCGGAGAAGCCGAGCTTCTCGAGCACCGGCAGCGTGAGCTTGATCATGATCGGCGGGCCGCAGACGACCGCGAAGGCGTCGGCCGACCTCGGCGCGGCCTTCTCGACGATGGCCGGAACGAGGCCGATCTCGCCCTTCCAGTCCGGCGCCTCGCCGCCCGGCTCGACCGCCTGCCACAGCTTCACGTCCGAGCGCTTCGCCCACCCCTCGAGCTCGCGCTTGTAGACGAGATCGCCGACGCTTCGGGCGCCGTAGACGATGGTCACGTCGCCAACCTTCTCGCGCTGATCGAGCACGTTCCAGATCGCGCAGCGCACCGGCGCGAGGCCGATGCCGCCGGCGATGAAGACGACGTCGTGGCCCTCCATCTGCCCGACAGGGAAGCGGTTCCCGTACGGCCCGCGAAAGCCGATGGTGTCGCCGACGCCAAGCTTGCGCAGGGCGCCGGTCACCTTGCCGGCCTCCTTGAAGCTGCACTCGATGTAGCCCTTTCGCGTCGGCGAGCTGGCGATGCAGAAGGTGCTCTCGCCCTCGCCAAAGGCCGAGTACTCGCCGAACTGGCCGGCCTGGAAATCGAAGCTCTCCGCGACCTTCGGGTCCTGGAAGACGAGCTTGAAGGTCCGCGTGTCGGGGGTCTCGTCGACAGCCTCTTCGATTCGCATCAGGTACGGTTGGTACAGGTTCACTTCGTCCCTCCCGTCGGGACCCCGGCCCCGGCGAGCTTCGCTATCTGGCCGAGGATCTCTGGCAGGTCCATCCCCGCTGGACAGGCGCGCGCACAGCGGCCGCAACCCGTGCAGAGAAGCTCGCCAAAGCGCTTCGGGTAGATGGAGAACTTGTGCAGGACGCGCTGGCGGAAGCGCTCGTTCTGCGTGCCGCGCGGGTTGTGTCCGCTCGCGTGGACGGTGAACTTGCCGGCCTGGCAGGTGTCCCAGTTGCGCCGGCGCACCCCGCGGTCGATGCCTTCGGGCTCGTCGACGATGTCGAAGCAGTGGCAGGTCGGGCAGACCGCCGCGCACGCTCCACAGCCGTGGCAGCGCATCGCCAGCCTCTTCCAGAGCTCGTGCTCGTAGTTGTCGGCGAGCCAGCCCGAGAGCTTCGTCGCCTCGATCGGCAGGTTGGAGGCCACCTTGCGCGTCGCCGCCTCGCGGAAGCTCTTCGCCGCCTCGGCGCCGCTCGCCTCGCCGAAGCGCTGCGCGTGCGCCTCCACGAGCGCCTGGCCCTTCGGCGTCAGGATCTGCGCGAGGTACGCGTCGCCGTCGCTGGGCACGAGCAGGATGTCGGCGCCCTTCTGCGCGTCCGGGCCGCTGCCGACCGCGGTGCAGAAGCACGACTTGTCGACCCCACGGCAAGCCAGGCTGACGATGGTTGTCGCCTCGCGCCGGCCGAACCAAAGCTCGTCGCGGTAGTCCCAGCCCATCACCTTGTCGAGGATCTCGACCGCGGCGACGTCGCACGGGCGCGCCCCGAGGATTACCTGCTTCGGGTGCTCGGTCGCGACCTCCTGCAGCTCGATGCCGTCCTTCTTCTTCTGCCAGCGAAGCAGGACTTCGGTCGGCGGCAGGAAGAATTCCTTGGGCGATCGCGGCGGCAGCGGGCCGTCGAGCCGCGCCTCATCGAAGCTCGCGATGGGCCGGTAGGCGGCGACCTGGGGATTGTCCACACGCGCTGGCGCCACCACCCTCGTCCCCGCGGAGAGGAGGTCGGCCACGAGCCCGGCGAGGTCTGCTTTAGTCAGGATTCTCGTGCTCACCGGATGAACTCCTGGCTGTCGTCGGACCGGAAGGTCCCTATCGGCGCCGCGATGCTGGGGTCGTCGCTGGGCTTGTGCCCGAAGCGCTTCTCGACGCTCTGCGCGGTGTAGCGGGTCAGCAGGTTGAGCGGGATGCCAACCGGGCAGGCGCGCTCGCACTCGCCGCAGTCGACGCAGCGGCCGGCCTGGTGCATCACGCGCGTCATCTGCCAGGCGAAGTTCGCGCGCGGGTGCGAGGAGCTCTCGATCCACACCGGGCGGGTCTTGTCGGCCACGCACTGCTCGCAGAAGCACATCGGGCAGACTTCGCGGCAGGCATGGCAGCGGATGCAGCGCTCGAGCTGCTGCGACCAGAAGGCGAACCGCTCCTGCGGGGTCTTCTGCATCAGCGCGGCGATCTGCTCCTCGCGCCGGGTGACGCGCGGCGGCTCGGGCTGCGGCTCGCCGATCAGATGGTCGTAGAGCGTCGGCTCGCGGGTCTCGCAGATGCCACAGCGGTCCGCGACGGTCTCTGCCGTCAAGCTCGCGGGCATCGTCGGCTCGCGCACCACGCCGCCGCAGCGCACGCCGAGGATCACCACGTCCTCGCGCTTCACCTGGCTCTCGCGGATGAGGCCGGCGATCGCCTTGGCGTCGCACGGCTTGGCGACCACGGCCGCCTTGCCCAGCCCGACGACGTGCCTGCGCCGGGGCGAGAGGTAGGTCGCGAGGTTCTGTACGCAGCGCGCGTCGAAGATGAGCCGCTCGGCGTCCTCGGGCCGGGTGACGAAGGCCGCGCGCGCGCCGCGCGGGCCCTCCTCCCAGCCGATGACGACCTTCACGGCCCCATCGGTCAGCAGCTTCGCTGCTATCTGTCGCAGCTCTTTCATGGTCAGTCTCTCGAGAGGCTTTGGTACTCGGTGAACGGCCCGAGGTTGCGGACGCGCTCGGTGGTCTCGTTCACGACGTCACGCCACTTGTTGCCTTCGCTCGCCGAGACCCAACTGAAGGTCATGCGCTGGTTGTCGACGCCCATCATGTCGGCGATCTCGCGGAAGACCGCGAAGCGCCGCCGCGCGTGGTAGTTGCCGGCGGTGTAGTGGCAGTCGGCCGGGTGGCAGCCGCTGACGATGACGCCGTCGGCGCCGCGCTCGAAGGCCTTGATGAGGAACAGCGGGTCGATGCGGCCGGTGCAGGGCAGGCGCACGACGCGCACGTTCGGGCTCATCTGCAGCCGGCTCGTGCCGGCCAGGTCCGCGCCGGTGTACGTGCACCAGTTGCAGACGAAGGCCACGATCTTGGGCTCGAAGGCTTTGGTCTCTTCTGTCGCCATGCGGTGGCTCCGGTACTCGGTTCTTCTCTTCTTGGTTGCGTCCGCGATGCTTGAGCTGGCGCGCGATTCCTCGGGTCTAGGCGGGGCCTCGTTATGCCGCCGCCCTCTCCCTCCCTCCGCCCCCTCTTTCCACGGCGCGCAGCGGCCTTCGTGCGTGCCGCGAGCCCCTCGGCGCGCCGAGGGAGAGGGGGCTGCACGCAGCGTGCGGTGGCGGAGGTCGGAGGAGACGAAGAGGCAGCAAGAGGCGGCTCCTAAAGCGCGTTGATCGCGGCCCAGATCTGCTCGTCGGTGAAGCCCTGCAGCTCGACGCTCTTCGACGGGCAGGTCGCCTGGCACGTGCCACAGCCCTGGCAGACGCCCTTGTTCACGTGCGCAGCGACCTTGTTCAGGTTGCCCTCGCCGTCCTTGAGCTCCCGGCGCTCGACCGCGCCGTAGGGACAGACGCGCTCGCAGTGGAAGCAGCCGGTGCAGAGGCTCTCGTTGACGGTCGCCACGGTCGGCTCGCGCTCGAGCTCCTTGTTCGAGAAGAGCCCAAGGACCTTGGTCGCGGCCGCAGAGGCCATCGCCACCGAGTCGGGGATGTCGCGCGGGGCCTGGCACGCACCGGCGACGAAGACGCCCGCGGTGCTGGTCTCGACCGGCCGCAGCTTCGGGTGCGCCTCGTTGATGAAGCCGTGCGCGTCGTAGGAGATCGACAGCTTCTGCGCCAGGCTCTCGATGCCGGGCTGCGGCCGCACCGCGGTCGCGAGGACGACCATGTCGGCGTCGATGGTGACCGGCTCGCCGCTCAGCGTGTCCGCGCCGTAGACCTTGATAACGTCCCCTGCCCGCTCGAGCTTGGAGACGCGGCCGCGCAGGTAGATGGCGCCTTCCTTCTCGATAGCGCGGCGCGTGAACTCGTCGTAGCCCTTACCGGCCGCGCGGATGTCCATGTAGAAGACGTACGCCCTCCCGTCGTGAACCTTGTGCCGGTAGAGCATCGTGTGCTTCGCGACGTACATGCAGCAGATCTTCGAGCAGTACTCGATGCCCTTGGCCGCATCGCGCGAGCCGATGCACTGCAGGAAGACGATGGTCTTGGGCTCCTTGCCGTCGCTGGGCCGCTTGATGACGCCGCCGGTCGGGCCGGAAGCCGACGCGAGCCGCTCGAACTGCAGCCCGTCGATGACGTCGGGGATCTCGCCGTAGCCGTACTCGCCGTAGCCCTTGAGCTGCGGGGTCGGCTGGTCCTTGCCGATGCTGTAGAGCTGGAAGCCGGTGGCGACGACGATGGCGCCGACCTTCTCGGTGACGAAGCTGTCCTGCTGCTCGAAGTCGATGGCCTCGCGCCCGCAAGCCTGCTTGCACTTGCCGCAGGCGTCCTCTTTGAAGCCCTTCGCGCGACCCTTGAAGAGCGCGCAGCTCTCGCGATCGAGGACCGGGATGTTGGGCACCGCCTGCGGGAACGGGACGTAGATCGCGGTCCGCCTGCCGAGCTCCTGATCGAACTCGCTCGGGACCTTCTTGTTCGGGCAGACGCTCTGGCATTCGCCGCAGCCGTTGCACTTCGTCTCGTCGACGCAGCGCGCCTTGCGGCGGATCTTCACCTCGAAGTTGCCGATGTAGCCGCCGACCGCCTCGACCTCGCTGAACGCGAGCAGCTTGATACGCGGGTGCTGGTACACCTCGACCATCCGCGGGGTGAGGATGCACTGCGAGCAGTCGAGCGTCGGGAAGGTCTCGGAGAGCTGGCTCATGTGCCCGCCGATCGACGGCTCCTTCTCGACGAGCACCACCTCGCCGCCGCCCTCGGCGATGTCGAGCGCGGCCTGGATACCGGCGATGCCGCCCCCGATGACCAGCGCCCGCTTCTCGACCGGGATGCGGATGGGCTCGAGCGGCCGGTTGCGCTTCACCTTCTCGACGATGGCGCGCGTCAGGTCGATGGCCTTGGCGGTGGCGGCCTGGCGGTCTTCGTGAATCCACGAGCAGTGCTCGCGGATATTGGCCATCTCGCACAGGTAGGGGTTGAGCCCCGAGGCGCTGCAGGCGCGCCGGAAGGTGCGCTCGTGCATGCGCGGCGAGCAGGCCGCGACGACTACCCCGTCGAGCCCCTTCTCGGCGATGGCCTGCTTGACCAGGCGCTGGCCCGGGTCGGAGCACATGTACTTGTAGTCGACGGCGTGCGCGACGCCGGGCAGCTCGCCGAGCTCACGGGCGACGCGGGCACAGTCCACGGTGCGCCCGATGTTCTCGCCGCAGTGGCAGACGAAGACGCCGATGCGAGGCATGAGATCAGTTCTCCTGGCCGGTCATCCCGGCTGCGCGAGCGCTCGCCTCTCTCGTCGAGGCAGGTCCCAGGGGCTGGCTCATGACGCCTGGGCCGCGCTCTCGCCCCCGCTCGAAACCCGCGCGATGAGCGCCTTGGTGCTGATGATGTGGCGGGCGAGGCCGAGCTCGCCCGGCTCCAGGCCGAGCCCGAGGCCGACAGCCTGGGTGAGGAAGAGCACCGGGAGCTGCGCCTCGCCGCGCTGCAGCATCGCCTTCTGGCGCAGGTCGAGGTTGGTGTGGCACATCGGGCAGGCCACGACGAGCGCCTCGGCGCCGGCCGCGCGCGCGTCCTCGAGGATCGCGCGGCCGAGGCGCACCACCGAGGCGGTGCGCGAGATCGACAGGCCCGCGCCGCAGCAGTCGAGCCGCTTGCCCCACTTCACCGGCCGCGCGCCCGCCGCCTCGACTATCTGCTCCATGGAGCTGGGGGCCTCGACGTCGTCGAACTGCGCGACCTCGGGGGGCCTCAGCAGCAAACAGCCGTAGTAGCAGGCGACCTTCAACCCCCGGAGCCCGGCTTTCGCGCTCTCCTGAATCTTCGAGGTCATCGGCCGCAGCAGCGCGAGGATGCTCTGCACCTCGACGCTGTTGGCGAACTCGCCGCGCAGCACCTCGTTGACCCGGGTGCCGAGCGCCTCGTCGTGCGCGATCTCGTGCCGCGCGGTCGCCAGGCGGCTGAAGCAGGCGGCGCACGGCGCCATCACCTGCCTGATTCCCTGCGACTCGGCGAGCGCGAGGTTGCGCGCGGCGAGCAAGACGGCGAGCAGGTGATTGGTCTGGTGTGCCGAGGTGGCGCCGCAGCACGACCAGTCCTCGAGCTCCTCGAGCTCGAAGCCGAGCGGGCCGGCGATGGCCTTCAAGCTGCGGTCGAACTCGCGCGCGGTCGCGTGCAGCGAACAGCCGGGGAAGTAGCCGAGCTTCATCTCCCCTCCTTGCGCGCGGCCTGCGCGCAGGTGGCGAAGATGCGCCGCACCTCGCCGATGCCCTCGATGCCCTTCGGCAGCAGCGCGAGCTTGCCGCGCACGAGCATCCCGGGCGCGGCCGTCACGTCGGCGAACAGATCGCCGGTCCGCATCTTGTAGTTGGCCACCAGGCCGAACTCGAAGACCCGACCGTTCTCGCGGATCTGCTCGAGGAAGCTGCGATGGAAAGCGGCGATGCGCCGTGGAGGCGAGGCCTTCGCCCGCAGCGCCAGCTCTCGCAGGCAGTCGATGATCCGCGCGGGGTCGACGCCGTTGGGGCAGCGCGCCGTGCAGGTCTCACAGGTGAGGCAAAGCCAGATCGAATCGTCCTCGAAGAGCCTCTCCCGCGAGTCGACCTGGGCCAACCGCAGCATCTGGTGCGGCTTGAGGCTCATCTCCTCGGCCATCGGGCAGCCGGCAGTGCACTTGCCACACTGGTAGCAGGCGGAAACGTTGAGGCCCGTCGCGGCTCTGACCTCTCCCGCGAGAGAGCCGTCGAAGCTTTCGTGTTCGCTCACTCTTGCCTCTTCTGCGCTCAATAGGAGGAGCCCGCCCGGCTGGTCGCCGGGCGAGCGCTTGCACCCTGTGCGGTCTGTATCCGTACGGTCGCCAACAGTCGACGGAAAAAGTCTTCGGGTGCACCCCTTCTTCAGCGCCGGCACTCGGCTCGATTTGCTCGCCTGCTGCCTCGAAGGGATTCCGGATTGAGACGAGAGCTCGGCTGTCGAAAACGACTCGCAGCGCCTGCGGTCGACACGAGGGTTCCCGGCGGCCGGCACGAAGGCCGGCCCTCCGGAAACCGCGCGGCGGGGCACCGAAGCGAGGCCGCGCCTTCTACCGCCTGCGACGCCTGCGAAGAGCCGCGAGGGCGCCCGCGAAGGCCATCGCCGTCGGCAGAAGCCTCGCCGGCGCGCCTGCCGTCGAGCACCCGCCGCGACTCTGCCCGCCGCCATCGACGGAGTCGCTGCCCGGCGTCGCGGGCGGCTTCCCGTCGGACGGATCGGCATTCGGACCGCCCGGGCCCGAGGGAGGCTCGGTTCCCGGATCGTCGCCGGGATCGTCACCCGGCTCGGTTGACGGGTCTTCGCTGCCGTCGGGCCGAGGCGGCGTCGATGCGGTCAGCTCCACGATGCGCCGCGCGACCTGCTCTCTCGCCGCGAGCAGCTCGGTCGGCTCGTTCGAGGCCTGGTAGGCCGTCGGCAGCACGCTGCGCGCGGCTTGGTCGGCGAGCGCCTTGTCGCCTGCCTTGGCGAGCAGGGTCAGGTACTCGTAGTCCTCGATCCCCTCGCGGATCATCTTCAGGCGGATCGACTCGGCCGGCACCTGAGAGCTGCCGCCGATCTTCGACGGCGTGCCCGGGTAGAAGAGCGTGCCGTCGCCATTGCCCGAGAACTCGAAGACGCTGCTCCACGGGTCCTTCGAGAAGGCGAGCACCGTCTCGTAGTAGAGCTCGCCCGCGATGCGGTAGCGGTAGTCTGCCCACTGCATCAGGCGGTTGCGCGTCGCCGAGACGTCGACCATGTAGCTCGGGTACGAGCCGCCCTGCGACGGCGTGCCGCCGACCGAGCAGCCGTGGCTCATGCAGCTCTGGTACATCCAGACCTCGCCGCCGCCGGCGATGAAGTCGTCGTAGAGCGGCCGCTGGTCGCCCTTGTCGGTGAAGTGGATGTGGTTGATGACCGGGACGAGGATGTCGAGCAGGTCGAGCACGTTGTAGACGGTCGCGCCCTCGATGGTCGTCGTCACCAGCGAGCGGATGGCAGGGTCGGCCGCTCGGTCCATCGCCACGCGCGGCGGGATGTCGTCGAAGCTCGAGCCGTAGGGAGGCTCGTCGGCCGTGTAGTCGTAGAGCCGAGCTATCCAGCCCTTCGACTTGAAGTGCTGGGCCCAGGCCCGATACGCGCTCTCGCTGCGCGAGCCGGTGATCTGCGCGCTGGTCATCTTCGCGCCGGCCAGCCGCGTCGGTGCGCTGCCGTCCAGATAGGGCCCGAAGTAGCGGTCGAAGGTGGCCCAATCGCTCGTGTGATCGCGGCCGACCCAGACGTTCGAGAGCGTCAGGCGGTGGTCGAGGGCGAGCCGCTGGTACTTGGCCGCGAGCTCCGCGGCGGTCGCGACGCCGCCGCAGTCGCTCCTGCCGGTGTGCGCGGTGCAGATATTCGGGGTCCAGGCGAGGAACGCGGTCGCCAGGCTCGGGGTCGAGGGCAGCTCGAAGTCCCAGACCTCCAGCTCGACGGGCACCTGGGCGCTGAAGCCCGAGCCCGACAGGCTGATGGAGCCTGAGTAGAGGCCCGGGCGCGCGTCGCGGGGGACGAAGACGTCGACCCAGATCGCGCGCGACTCGTTCGCCTTGACCGCGAACGGGAAGGCGTTGCGCGCTTGGCCGTCGACCGGATCGACCGCGGGCACCAGGGGGTCGGGCCACCAGCCGGTCGTCCCGATGCCCCCAGACTTGGTGGTCACGTTGAGCAGGTCGACCCGGTAGAGCCAGATCGAGCTGGCGGGAATCGTCGCGCCCCCGGGGCCCACGAGCGCGCTCGCGCTGGCCCGCAGGTCGCCGACCCCTTCGGTGCCTCCGTTGACGACGACCTGGAAGGCCTCGAACTCGTTTCGGGCCGCGGCGATCTTCGCCGTGCCCGCGGGCTTCGAGGCCGCGTTGGGCCGGACCTTGATGCTGGAGAGCTCGGGATAGACCGAAGGTCCCGCTGCCAGCGCCGGCGCGCTGGTCAGTATGCCTGCCAGGAAGAGGAGCGCTCCGCGAAGGAGTCGCTCGCGTCCACTTCGACTAGGGGGGAATTTCTCGCTAGTTGTGGATTTCATGCGCGCTTGAACTACCGCTCGCAGCATTCTCTTCCGCGGGGGTGCAGGGCGCGCAGACAGGCCTTCGGCCGCAGGCCAGCCGCGCCCATCTCGGGTCACTACCCCATCCGCGCAGGCACCTCCAACCTCACCACAGGCGACCGGCTTCCGGTCGGCTGAAAAGCAGGAGGCAAGCGGCTTCGGGCAGCGCCGAGAGGGGGGCGAGATGGGCGGGGCGCAGGCCGACGAGCACACGCTGACCGCCATCGTCGAAACGGTCACGCGCAACGTGGCGCGCAACACCTACGCGCCGCGGGTCAAGAACCTGGTCAAGTGGCTGGGCTTTCGCACCGGGCTCTCGCCGGCGCTCTCGCGCCTGTCGCTCTCGAAGAGGGCCTTCGTCATCACCTACCACAAGGTCGAACGACGGCCCGCCGGGCCCTTCGGCGCCCCGGCGCTCGACGTGGCGACCTTCGGCGAGCACGTAGACTTCCTCGCCCGCAACTACGAGTTGGTGCCGCTCTCGGTCCTGGTCGACGGCCTGCGCACCGGACGAGCCCCCGACCGCGCCGTCGCGCTCACCTTCGACGACGGCTACCGCAACAACCTCGTGCTCGCCTACCCGGTGCTGCGCAAGCACCACGTCCCGGCGACCATCTTCGTGACCGCGGGGCTGGTCGGCACCCGCGGCTGGATGTGGGCGAGCGAGCTGTGCGAGGTCGCCTTGCGCTTCGGGCTGCGCGAGCTGGGCGTGGCGGCGGGCGACCCGCTGTTCGCCGCGCTGATGGAGGCCGACCTGCCCGAGGCGCTTCGGGTCGAGGCGGGCATCGAGTACCTGCTTCGCATCGGGCAGGCGCACAGGCGCGCCCTCATCGACCGGGTCCGGGGCCGTTATCCGGTCGAGCCCGACGACGAGAACGCCTTCCTCTCCTGGGACGAGGTGCGGGCGCTGCACGCCGCGGGGGTCGAAATCGGCTCGCACACCCTGACGCACCCGGTGCTCACCGACCTGACCGAGGAGGAGGTCGAGCGCGAGCTGCTCGGCTCGCGCGAGGCCATCGCCGAGCACATCGGCGCCCGCCCGCGGCTCTTCTGCTATCCCCACGGCACCTTCAGCGACCGGGTCAAGCAGCTCACCGGCCGCTACTACGGCGCGGCGGTCTCCACCGTCCCGGGCGACAACACGCCGGCGACCGATCCGCTGGAGATCCGGCGCATCGCCGCCTTCACAGTCGAAGACCTGTCGTTCGAGCTGGCGCGCCCGCGATGAGGGACGGTCGATGAGCGAAGAGGCCAAGCCCGAGGCCGCCAAGCCGCAAAGCCCGCCCGGCCGCTCGCTGATGGCGCGCGCGCGGCCGCTGGTCGTCGCCCGCACCGCCTCGGCGGCCATCAGCTTCGTCATCCCGCTCGCGCTCGCCCGGGTCTTCCTGCCCGACGACTACGGCGCCTACAAGCAGCTCATCCTCATCGCCCAGACGCTCTACTACCTGCTGCCTTTCGGCATGTCGCAGAGCCTCTACTACTTCATCCCGCGCTCGCGCGCGCCGCGCCCCTACCTGGTGCAGGTGCTCGCCTACCTCGCGGGCGCCGGCGCGCTGGCGATGGCCGCGCTGCTGCTCGGCGGCGCGCTCATCGCCCGCGGGCTCAACAACCCGGCGCTGGTCGGCTACCTGCCCTACCTCTCGGTCTACGTCTTCGGGCTCATCGGCTCGATGCCCCTGGAGATCGCGCTCACCGCTCAGGGGCGCACCGGACGGGCGGCCATCGCCTACGTCGTCTCCGACCTCGCCAAGGCCGCGGCGATGACCCTGCCCGGGCTGCTCGGCTTCGGGCTGCAGGGGGTGGTGCAGGGGATGGCGCTCTTCGCGCTGCTGCGCCTGCTCGCCTGCTGGGCCTTGCATCTGCGCGGCTCGCCCGGCCCGCTGTTCGAGCGTGCGGCGCTCAAGGCGCAGCTCAAGTTCGCCCTGCCCTTCGGCGCCGCGGTCGCGCTCGCGGTGCCCCAGCAGGCCTTTCACCAGTGGGTCGTCTCCTCGAACCTGTCGCCGGCCCTGTTCGCGGTCTACGCGGTGGGCGTCTTCCAGGTGCCGCTGTTCGACCTGCTCTACGCGCCGACCTCGGAGATCCTGATGGTCCGCGTCGCCGAGCTCGAGCGCGAGGGGCGGGTGCGCGAGGCGGCGGCCCTCTTCCGCGAGGCGGTGCTCAAGCTCTCGTACGCGTTCGTCCCGCTGACCCTGCTGCTGATGGCCGCGGCGCCCGAGGTGATAGGGGCGCTCTTCACCAGCCGCTACCTCGAGGCCGCGCCCATCTTCCGCGTCGCGGTCGCCGCCGGGATCCTCGCCTGCCTTCCCATCGAAGGAGCGCTGCGCGCCCGGGGGCAGACCAAGCACATCTTCCTGAGCTTTGCGCTCAAGGCCGTGGTCACCGTGCCGCTGGCGCTCTACGGCGTCGCCCGCTTCGGCATGCTCGGCGGCATCGGCTCGTGGCTGGCCGCCGAGGCCATCGGAAAGGCGGCGCTCTTCGCGCGGCTGCCGCGCGCGCTCGGGACGAGGGCGCGAGAGCTGCTTCCATGGCGCGGGCTGCTGCGCCCGGGGCTCGCGGCCGCAGCGGCATTGGTCGGGGTCTACGGGGTGCGCGCACTGGCACCGGCGAGCCTGCACCTGTTCGTCGTGCTCGGGCTGGCGACGATGGCCTACGGCTTCATCTACCTCGGGGCGCTCGCGGCGCTGGGCGTCAGGCCGTTGCGCCGACGCGACGGTCAAGAGTCGAGAGTCGAGAGTCGAGAGTCGACAACCCAGGCTTCGGCTGGGCCTTGAGAGCCCGGCCTATCGGACGCCGGTCGGCCGAGGGCGCATGGACAATGCGCCCGGCGGCAGGCCAGGACCGGCCTCTCGCCGGTTCGGAGATCAGGCGCGGCCTCGGGCGACATGAAGGTCGGCCCTCGGTGCCGACGCGAGGGTCACGCCGGCTTCGCTATTCGAGCAGCGCCACCAGGTCGTCGCGGGTGAGCGCGCCGGCCTTGTCGGCGCCGGAGAGCGCCGCCTCGGCAAGCTCGCGCTTGCTCTGCTGGAGCGCCAAGATCCGCTCCTCGACGGTGCCCATGGCCACCAGCCTGTGGACGATGACCGGCTTGTCCTGACCGATGCGGTGCGCGCGGTCGGCGGCCTGGTCCTCGACCGCAGGGTTCCACCAGGGATCGACGAGGAAGACGTGGTCGGCTGCCGTCAGGTTCAGGCCCGCGCCGCCGGCCTTCAGTGAGATGAGCATCGCCGGAGGGCCGGACTCGTCCTGGAAGCTGCGCACGACCTCGCCCCGATCGCGGGTCGAGCCGTCGAGCCGCACGAAGTCGACCCCCGCGGCCTTCAGCTCGGGCTCGATCAGGTCGAGCAGCGAGGTCCACTGCGAGAAGACGAGCGACTTGTGCCCCTCGGCCGCCGCTTGCGCGACCGACTCGACGAGCAATTGCACCTTCGACGAGCTCTCGGCCTTCTGCCCGGGGATGAGCGCGGCATGGCAGCTCGCCTGCCGCAGCCGCAACAGGGCCTCGAGCGCGGCGAGGACGTTGCCACCCTCGCGCAGCTTCGCCACCACCTCGTCGCGGGTCGCGGCGTGGATCGCCTGGTAGAGGCTGCGCTCCTCGTCGGAAAGCTCGCAGCGCAACACGACCTCGGTGCGCGGCGGCAGCTCGGGCGCCACCTCGCGCTTGAGCCGGCGCAACAGGAACGGACGAATCCTCTCGCGCAGCCGCGCGGCCGCTCCCGGCTCGCCGTCGGCGATGGCCTTGCCGTAGCGCTCCTGGAAGTCCTGACGCCCGCCGAGCAAGCCGGGGTTGAGGAAGTGGATCTGGCTCCACAGCTCCTCGAGCCGGTTCTCGACCGGCGTGCCGGTCAGCGCGACCCGGAAGCTCGCGTCGAGCCGGTAGGCGGCCCGCGCGACCTGGCTGTCCGGGTTCTTGATGGCCTGCGCTTCGTCGAGCACCACCGTCGCCCAGCGCACCGGCTGCAGCGCCTCGGCATCCAGGCGCAGCAGCGCATAGCTGGTGATCGTGAGGTCGGCCTCCGGATCGAGCGTGCGCTGAGGTCCGTGGTAGAGGCACACCTTCAAGTCGGGGCGAAAGCGCGCGGCCTCGGCGGCCCAGTTGTGCACCACGCTCGTCGGCGCCACCACGAGCGCGGGCTTCTCGAGGACGCAGAGCGCCTGCAGCGTCTTGCCCAGGCCCATGTCGTCGGCCAGCAGCGCCCCGAGCCGCGCCTTCTTGAGGAAGCCGAGCCAGCGCACGCCGGTCTCCTGATAGGCGCGCAGGCTCACCCGCAGATCCGCGGGAAGCTGCGCGGCCGGCAGTCCGGTGAAGTCTTCGAGCAGCGGGCGCAGCTCGGCAAAGCGCGGGGGCATGGGCCGCTCGAGCTGCTCGCACAGCCTGGCGAGGTCGGGCAGCGCGCTCGCCGGCAGCTCCTCGCGCCCCTCCTTCGCCGCGAGAAGGTCCGCGATGCGCTCGCCGAACCGTGCGAGCCAATCGCGCGGCAGCGGCGCCCAGCCACCGTCGAGCAAAGGCACCAGCGAAGCGCCCGATCTCCAGGCGCGCAGCACCGCGCTCGGGTCCGCGCGGCCGACCCTCTTGCCGTCGTCGGTCACCGAGTCGAAGGAGAGCGCGAAGTCCGAGTCCCGCGTCTCGAGCCGCGGCGTCAGTCCGGGGGCGAGGAAGAACTTTTCGTGCGCGTCGCCGGCTATCGAGCCCCTGCCCTTCCACGCCTCGAGCTTCCGGGCGAAGGCGACGCCCTCCTCGCCGCGGAACCCCTCGCGCCGCCCCGGCAGCAGCCCCAAGTCGCTCTGGAGCTGGCGCAGCAGCCGCTCTTCGGCGAGCTCGTCGCGCACCGGCACCGCATTGGCGAGCGCGACCAGGCGGCCAGAGTCGACCCTCGCGACGGGCGGGTCGCCGTAGACGAGCGTCGGCAGCACGCTGAAGGCATCGCCCTCCTGCGAGACCTCGAGCTGGACCCGCGGCCTCGCGTCGGAGGTGCGCGGCAGCTTGCGCGTGCGGATCTCGACCGGGATGCGCTCCTGGAGCGAGGGCAGCACCTCGGTGACCAGCTCGATGACCTGCCCCGGGCCGAAATAGCGGCCGGGCCGCAGCTCCTGCAGCTCGCGCGCGCTCAGCTTGCTCTCGCCGACCGGCCGCAGGGTGTCGCCGCACAGCACGCAGCCGTTGGAGAAGACCTCGGTGATGCTCTGGTCCTGCACCACCGAGAGCCGAAACCCGGTCCCCTGATCCTCGAGCCGGCCGACGACGCCGACCGGGTCGCTCGAGACCTTCAGCGGGGCGCCGTCGAGGAAGAGGTCGGACAGATCGGTCAGAGCGCCGATGAGCTTCGCCATCAGCTCGCGCGGCAGCCAGCCGCGCCCGTTGAGCCCGAGCAGCAGATCGACCGCCACGTCGGCCGCGCTGGCGACGAACGCCGGTCCCTTGAGACGTCCCGAGGAGATGGCCGACAGGGTGCTCGTGAGCGTCTCGCGCCTGCCGCCCTCGAACGCAAACGCGCGCTCGAAGAGCAGGCCGCCCTCGGCCCGGGTGAAGAGGTAGTGGACGCGGGCGACGCTGGCCGAGGCCTTGGGGAGCTCCTCGCCGCTTTGGCGCGCGCGCCGCAGCGCGATGGCCGCGGCCGCGACGTGCACGCACACCTCCTCGTGCGTCGAGCAGTCGCAGCTCCAGTCCTCGTCCTCTTCCTCGAGATACAGGGTCACCGTGCGGCTGACCGCGGTGCCGGCGGTCGAGACCCGGAGGATGGCGACCTCGCCGTCGGTGCCGTCGCCGACGACCGCGCCGGCGCGCACCAGCTCCACCGCGCGCGACCAGGTCGCGCGCGAACACGCTTCGCGGATGGCTTCGAAGAGGGCCTGCATTTCACCGCCTGGGGCTCGGGTGCTCTATTCGCGAGGCCTCGCCTGTCGAAGGCCGCCTCGCGCGGGCGCCACGATGGGGCCGGGAAAAGACACCAGCGGCCTCTTCGGGTCAACAGAAGGATGCACGCCGCTCATCCGCGAAAAGCGAGAGCCGCATCGAGCGCTCGGGCTTCACGCGCTGTCCGACACGCTCCCGTATCGCTCGAGAACCGTGACCGGCACCGGCGGCGCCACCGGGATGCTCTTCGAGCTCATGTCGGTCCAGCCGGCGGACGAGGGCCTGCTCTTCTCTACGACGAAGCTGCCGGACGGCGCAGGTCGGGCTCTCGTACGCCGTGCAGCTTGGCGCCAGCGGCGGTGAGCCGCCCTCCTCCTTCGCCGTGGTGCAGGCACGCACCTGCCCGGCGGCCCGGTGCTCGAGCCCTCGGGCCTGGTCCACGGCGTCCCGGTCGACGCGGGCGAGGCGCCGCGCTGGCTGCTGATCCAGCGATAGCGATTGCCGCCCTGCGCTTGCGCTGACCCTGAGCGAGGGGGAATGGCGGGCCTCCCGGCATACGAGCGGCCGGTCAGCTCTCTGCCCGGTCACCCCTTTTTCCCGACTCTGCGATCGCTGCCGCGTTGTCCACAGCTCCCGCCATGCGCAGTGATGATTCGGAGGGCGCACGCGTGGACGAGCGCACAGCAGCCGCCGAAGAGTCGATCTGGGACTATCCCCGCCATCCGCGGGTCGAGCCGAGTCACAGGCATGTGCTCGTCGCCCTCGAAGGCGTCGAGCTGGCAGCGACCTACCGCGCCCGCCGCGTCCTCGAATTCGGGCGCCCGCCGGTCTACTACATCCCACGCGCCGACGTGCGGATGGACCACCTGCGCCTGACCGAGCGGCGCACCTGGTGCGTTTGTCGCGGGGTCGCGCGCTATTACGACGTCGAGGTCGGCGATGCCATCGCGGTGCAGGCTGCGTGGTCCTATCCGCACCCGACTCCCTCCCTGAACGAGATCAAGGGCTACCTCGCCTTCTACCCCGACCGCGTCGACTCCTGTTTCGTCGACGGCGAGCGGGTGCGAGCTATCGAGGGAAGCTACTTCGGCGGATGGATCACGCAGGAAATCCTCGGGCCCTTCGACTTCGAGCCTCCCAGCGAAGATGTCGAGCTCTGACAGTAGAGGCTCTGCCTGCGGCACCGAGCCCTCGCCCAGCTCCCTTGGGCCTGCCCGCGCCAGCGCGGTGAGCCCCCAAGCTGAGCGTCAGTCGGACCGTTCGCGCTGAAGCGCAGCCCGCCGCTCGACGGCGGGAATGCCCTGCGCATCGCGCCGGATTGCCTATCGATACGCCCGCTTCGCCGGAGCCACCCGCCTTGAATCCCGCCCCCTTCGCGCTCGAGCGCTCCTTCGCCCTGCACGAGTTCACGGCCCCCTACCTGCTCTCCTGCTCGGACACCGACAACCTCGCGAGGAGCGAGGTCCTGGCCCTGGTCGATGCCGAGACCTGAGTGAGGCCATCGACGAAGTGCAGCGCAGCAACCAGGATCGTCGCTTCGTCGAGTCGCGCGACCAGGGCCTCGAGCAGCTCGCGCACCTCGGCCTGCCCGGGCTCGAAGGCCTCCTCGCGCTGCGTCACCGAGCCCGCCTCCCTGAGCGCCCTGGCGCGCAGCGCGTTGAGGCAGACGTTGGTCGTCACCCGATGGACGAACGTCATCGGGCGCGCCTCGCGGCGAGAGGTTGAGCCGCTCTCGACGAGCTTGGGAACCCGGCGACGAAAAGAAGTTGCATGGCCGCGCCGTCGCGGCCTCGCCGGGGCCGCAACCCGCCGGCGGCCCCGGGCCCCGGACTGAAGGGTGCTCCGGCTGTCCTCTCGCCGGCCCGGCCGGGGCAGCATCCTGCGCCCGGAGCCTGGCCTTTCACTCACAACTCAATACTCAAAACTCACGACTCTCAGGTCACCCGGAGCACCTCGTCGATAGTCGTCACGCCCATCGCCAGCTTGAGCACCCCGGACTCGCGCAACGTGCGCATCCCGCGCTGGCGTGCCGCCGCGAAGACCTCGCGCCCGCCCCCGCCGCCGACGACGAGGTTGCGGATCGAGTCGTCCACGTCGAGCATCTCGAAGATTCCGGTGCGGCCGCTGAAGCCGGTGTTGCGGCACTTCGGGCAGCCCTCGCCCCGGCGAAACGAGCAGCCCTGCGGCAGCAGCGGCAGGCAGACCCCGAGCGCGGCGATCTCGTCGGAGGTGAGGGTCGTCTCGGCCGCGCAGCTCGGACAAATCTGGCGCACCAGCCGCTGGGCCATCACGCCGATGAGCGAGGTGGCGACGAGGAAGCGCTCGACGCCCAGATCGAGCAGGCGCGAGACCGCGTCGCAGGCGTTGTTGGTGTGCAGCGTCGAGAGCACCAGGTGCCCGGTGAGCGCGGCCTGGATGGCGTTCTGCGCGGTCTCGCAGTCGCGGATCTCGCCGACCATGATGATGTCCGGGTCCTGGCGCAGCAGGTGACGCAGCGCGGCGGCGAAGTCGAGGTCGATCTTCGGCTGCACCTGGATCTGGTTGAAGCCCTCCCAGACCATCTCGATGGGGTCCTCGATGGTGCTGACGTTCACCTCCGGGCCGGCGAGCACGCGCAGCGCCGAGTAGAGCGTAGTCGTCTTGCCGCTGCCCGTCGGACCGGTGACCAGGATGAGCCCGTGGGGCCGCTCGATCCATGACTCGAAGGTGCGCAGTTCGTCGGCGGTGAAGCCGGTCTGCGACAGGTCCTGGACGGCGAGGTCGGGGTCGAAGACGCGCATCACCACCTTCTCGCCGAAGGCGGTGGGCACGGTCGAGACGCGCAGCTCCACCTCGCGGCCGTCGCGGTCGGTCTTGATGCGCCCGTCTTGAGGCTTGCGCTTCTCGGCGATGTCCATGCGCGAGAGCATCTTGATGCGCGCGACGATCGGCGCGTGCACCGCGCGCGGCACGGTGTGGACGGGGTGCAGCACCCCGTCGATGCGCATGCGGATGAGCGTCTCCTCGCGCTTGGGCTCGATGTGGATGTCGCTGGCGCGCTGGTCGAAGGCGTGGCGCAGCAGGTACTCGACCGCGGCGACGACAGGCTTGTCGGTCGCGTCGAGCTCGCGGTCGGAGGCCGACGAGAGGCGGACGAGCTGCTCGAAGTTGGTGAGCTCCTGGCCGCTCTGGTGCAGGTCGACCGCCGCGGCGACGCTCTTCTTGAAGCCGTAGACGTGCTCGATGGCCCGCAGGATGTCGGCCTTCGAGGCGAGCACCGGCTGGATCTCGCAGCCGATGATCGCGCGCAGGTTGTCGAACAGCTCCTCGTCGAAGGGGTTGGCGACCGCGACGAGCATCACCCCGCCCTGCTTCTCGACCGGCAGCACCGCGTTGCGCCGGGCGAAGGGGCTCGACAGCGTGCGGGTGATGAGCGCCATGTCGAGCTTGAGCGGGTCGATCTTCACGAACCGGCCGCCCGAGTGCAGCGCGCAGATCTCGCTGATCTTGTCCTCGTCGAGCATCAGGCCCGGGCGCCCGGGGACCGGGAAGTTGAAGTCGCTCACCACCTCGACCGGCGACAGCTCGTAGCGCTTGCCCTGTCCGCCCCGCTCCTTGAGCAGCCGCAGGCGCACCGAGGCCTCCTTCGCCTGCACGTCCCGGATCTGCGCCGGGGTGAGGAGCTTGTAGGCCCCGAGCGCCTCGAGCACATAGACGACCGTGAAGTCACCGCGCGTGCGCGAGCGCCCCGCGGGCTGCTGAGCCGGTAGCGTTGGCATCGGTCGCCTCTCTCCTGCCACCGACTGCGCGGCGGCGCTTGCGGGCGCCCTGGGCGCCGCAGAAAGAGGCTCGCCTCTCGATGACGGGAGGTCAACGTTGTTTCCCCTGGAGCCGACGCCGGGTCTCGGCACGCTCCGACGGCCTGGCGGGCGGCAGCACGCATCCAGGGACGAACCTGGCCGAGAGGCTGCGAAGGCAGAAGGCCCGCGATCCGAGTGAGGATCGCGGGCCTTCCGAACAAGCGGCGCCACGGCACGCGCGTCGCTGACCGCTAGGGCTTCTGCTTCTTCTGCCGCGGGCCGTTGGACATGAACTCGACCACCGGGCGCAGGCGGCTGGCCAGGGCGGCGTCGCGCGAAGCCATCGAGTTGAGCACCCCGTAGTAGCCGAGGAACGCCTGCCACGCCTCGCCGAAGGCGACCAGGCGGGTGTCGGCGGCGATCTGCTGGCAGTCGGTGAGCTGCTGCTCGAAGCCGTAGGCCATGTTGCCAAGCTTCATGTCGGAGCTCATCCCCTCGAGCGGCATGCCGTCGATGACGACCTTCTTCTCGGTGGCGAGGCCGAAGACCAGCTCCATCATCGCCTCGGCTCCGGCGCGCGGCTTGAGGAACGAGCAGCGGACCTCGGGGGCGACGATGACGCCCCAGCGGATCAGCCGCTCGCGGACATTGGCGATGTCCGCGACGAGCTGCTTCCGCTCGTCTTCGGTCGGGAGCACGGTCCCGACGTGGTTGGTGATCTCCATCGCTTCATCTCCTGCAAGGGGAGCTGACTTCCCGAAGGGGCGCCCCTGTTCGCCCAAGCTCCGTGCCTCCACATGCCAGAGGTGACGCCACGTTTCGTCTCCCACATCGGAGCTGTCACTCCCAAAGACGGCCCCCCTGCTCGCTCTGTTGTGCAGGCGACGATTGGTCCGACCGCAGCTTTGAATCGAGCCTGTTCTTCGACGGTTGCTGCGGCCGGACGGCTGCACCATTCGACCTCCCCGACCGAAGCATTCGGTCCCAGGGGTCGAATCATTCGGTCTCAGAGGCCGAAGCATTCGGTCCAGGGGGCGAAGAATTCGCCCCGAGGGTCGAAGCATTCGATGCGGTCGTCGAAGCATTCGGTCCCGGCGATCGAAGCATTCGCTCCCGGCGATCGAAGCATTCGACTGCCCGCTCGAACCATTCGAGTCGCGCGGCCGAACGGATCGGTCCGCGAGGCCCAAGCGCTCGACCTCGACGCCGAAGCGCCCGACACGCGGGATCGACGCCGCCCAGTTCGCGGCTCGGAAGCTTCGATCGCGCCGTCGAGGCCCTCGGTCGCGCAACCGGGATCGTCCGCGATTGCCGGGGCTCTCATCGGCCCGAGCGGGCGCGACCAAGACTGGTCCTCGAACCACATCCGTGCCGTTTGACACCTGCCGGCCGTCGAAGCACGAAAGCGTGGCAGTCGAGGCGATCCTTTGCGGAGAGGCGCCGTGGTGGTCCGGGCTTCCCGCGGTCGACTCTCGACCGTCGACCGTCGATTGCGGTCGAGGGGTCAGGCGCCCTTGCTCACCGACGAGGACCTGGGGGCGTGCTCCACGAAGACCTGGCAGGAGCGGACGCAGGCCAAGCAGTCGATGCAGGCCTCCTCATCTACCTTTGGGGCGCGAAAGCCGTCCTGCGTCAGGGCGCCCGCAGGACAGACGCGCAACGTCGGGCAGCGGTGATTCTGCGGGCAGAGCTCTTCTCGGACGTAGACCATGGGCGCTCCTTTGGAAGGCTGCGAGCCTCTTGCGCAGCCGAGCGCGCCATCTCTGGGCGCGCGCGTTTCGGCTCGTCTGAGCCAAACGCACGCGCAGGGATCCGTCCGTTCGTCGTCACCCCGAGCCGCGAGGGACCCCGCAACGAAGTCGGGCGAGCGGAGGACCGCTCGCCCGACCAAGAGAACGAGAGCTGATGGGAGCTAGTCGTCGACGCAGGCGCCCCACATCCCGCGCCCGGCATCCTTGGCTTCGTCGCGAAGGTCGTAGAACTCCTCGACCCGATCTTTTCCGTTGCCGGTCTCCGCGAAGTACATCACGTCGGCGAAGCCCTTCTCGACCAGCAGCGAGTTGACCTCGCGACCGTTGACCGAGACGAAGGCGAGCAGCCGCCCGTACCGGTCCTTGCATTCGGTGCCGTACTTGAGCTCGACGACCTGATCCTTGACCAGGCCGGAGTTGTACGCCTTGGCCTCCGGCCCGTAGCACTCCACCTTCGTCGTGCTCTCGGGCGTGTCGACGAGCAGGTAGCGGATCTTGACCCCGCCCTCGATCTCGATGGTGTCGCCGTCGGTGACCGCGACGACCAGCGCCGAGCTCGGGCCGCAATCGCTCCCCGGTTCGTCATCGGGGCCGCAGGCGGCGGCCAACGCGGCAGCCGCCATCCAGGCGATGCGTCTCATTGGCAGGCTCCGTTGGGCTGGCCCGGGGTGCCCCAGTCGCACACCGCGCCCTCGGCCGTGCAGTCGAGCCCGTACTGAGTGGTGCTCACGCAGAAGCTGCCCGCCTCGTCGTTGAGCGTCGCGTCGTACTTGCCGATGTCGAGCTGCGTCGACTTGCCGGCGGTGCTGCCGTCGTAGCTGATCTCGTCGATGAGCACCTCGCCGCGCTGCACGATGATCTTGTGGGCGCCGGTGTTGGAGAGATTGAGACCGAGCACCGAGTAGGCCTCGGCGATGCCGCCGTTGACGGTCGGGTCGGTGTTCTTCACGAAGACGATGTGGCTGTTGGCGAGCACCGGCAGGCAGTCGGCCGACTCGAGGGTGAAGCGGCCGGTGCCCTCGTTCTTGATCTCGATGCCGTTCAGGTCGAGGTTGCGCTTGACGAACAGCTCTACGTACTCGCCCTGGTTGTCGAGCACCGCCTTGGGGTCGGCCATGAACTCGGTGATGACCAGATCGCCCACCGCGGGAGGATCGATGAGACGGCTGCCACCGTTCTCGTTGCACTTGTTCGGGTCCGGGGGCAGCGGGCAGGGCTTGTTCGCCGCGCCGGGGGTCCCGAGGTTGTCGCCGGTCCCGTAGGGATCGACCGCGTCACAGAAGTTGCTGGCGTTGTCGTTGTCGAGCGCGGTCAGCTTCTGGGGATCGAGCTGGGCGGCGACCCCGTCCTTGGAGGTGGCGTAGGCGACCCGGTCGATCTCGGTCTCGCCGCTGCTGAGAATGATCACCCCGCCGTTGTTGGCCAAGCTGATGCTCACCGCGGTCAGCACGTTGGCGATGCCGCCGTTGATCTCCGGCTCGGACTTGCGGGCGAGCACCGCGTACTGCCCGGCCTCGAGCCGCAGGCAATTGGCCGACTTGATGACGTGGTTGCGGGTGCCGCCGTTGCTCACCACCAGCTCGTTCAGGTCGACGGGGGCGAGCGCATAGATCTCGAACCACTCGCCGTTGGTGTCCTCGATGGGCGCCTTGGGGTTGGCCAAGAACTCGGTGATGACGAGCTCGCCGGGCCTCGGGCGCGCGATGGGAACCGCTTCGCCTATCAGGTTGATGCAGGTGCCCTCAGGGGCGACCGTCGCGCAGGCCTCGTTCGGCGTGCCGGGCGAGCCGAACAGCCCGGGCGCGTACTCGATGGTGGCGTCGCAGAAGTTCTCCTCGAGGTCGTTGACCGCCGAGTCGGGCACCGGGATGCTGCCGCTCAGCAGGCGCGAGGCCCCAGACTTGGCGGGGGTGGTGTACTTCACCTCGTCGATCTTCACGGTGCCGCAGCGGATGGCGATGAGGCCGCTCTCGTTGCCGAGCGCGCCCAGGCCGTCGCCGTAGCTGTAGTCGATGTGGGAGGGCAGCGGCTTCTCGACGCTGTCGCCGAGGACAAAGTAGTTGGCCGGCTTGATCTTCCCCTCGGCGATGGTGTGCGTCTTCTCGCGCGAGCCGTCGGGCTTGGCGGCGACCAGGGTCAACCCCTTGAGGTCGACCTCCTTCTTGGTCGAGTTGTAGATCTCGATCCACTCTTTGCCGGTGTCGGTGCCGGGGACGTCGGCCATGAACTCGGTGATCACCAGGTCACCGGCGAGAAAGGCCTTGCAGGCCGAGTCGGGGACCTCGGTCGTGCCGTCGGGGCCGCAGGCTAAGAGGCCGCTGGCAGCGATCGCGAGGAACATCGAAAAACAAAAAGGGCGCTGGAAGGGTCGGTTGGTTTTCATGGCTCCAAGGGTAGCTCAGAGAGCTCGTCGAAGTTGAGGTCTGCCGGGATGTCGTCGGGGTCTGGCTCGACGGCGCCCGGCGATCGCGGCCTGTCGCCGGGCTGGTCGGGCCGCTCGGGCTCGACCGAGCGGCTCGGGTCGGCGGAGACGACCGGGATCGTCTCCGCGGCAGGGTTGTGCGAGGGGTCGGCCGAGATCACGGGGATTTCGGCGGGCGGCTCGGCCGGAGGCGGAGGCGGCTGGACGAGAGGCGAGACGGCCGGGGTTATCCCGTCGGCCGAAACCTGCCCGGGCAGGGAGACGATGAACTGCAGCCGTTCAGAGCCCCCGCGCTTGCTCCGGTATTTTTGCACCACGCCACGCGCTACCACGTATTCGCCCTTCCTCTGGGCAAGCCCGGTCGCCTTGAACACGTCCTTGTCGAAGAAGACCAGCTCGAAGCTCGAGCTGCGGTTGCGCGAGAGCTTGACGACGGTCGGTCCCTTGTCGCCGAGGCGCACCTCGCCCACCGAACCGAGGATGACCACCTCCTGGCCCACGCGCTTCTCGAGCTCGAGCATCGCGTCCCAGCGGGTGAGCACGACGTAGCTGTCACGCCCCTCGGCCATCCGTTCGAAACGGTCAATGACCGCGCCGCGCGCGTTCCACCACCTCAGGCGCTCGGGGTAATCGTCGTAGTGCTCCTTCAGAGGGTCCCAGATGCCGAGCTGCTGGGCCTGCGCCTCGGCCTGGGCGGCGAGGAACTCCTTGTGGAAGCGCCGCGACTGCCCGTACTTCGCGTAGTACGGGCTCATCCCCGCGCGCACGGCCTCGATGTTGTAGTTGAGCCATTGGCCGTTTTTCTGGGCGAAGACGTACGCGAGATAGCGCCCGTAGAACCCGCGAATCTCGCCCGGATGGTCTCGCTCGAGGCGCACGGTGGTCACCCCGTCGAAAAACTGCCTGGCCCACTCCATGGCGTCCATCCCCACCGGGGTCGCCATCTTGACCGGCCGCGAGGAGCCTCCCCTCATCTCCTTCTTGTACGTCTCGAAGCCCTTGGCGTAGGCCTTGCGCTCCCAGTCGTGCTTGAAGGTCTCCTCGGTGTCGATGCCGATGAGGCGCAGGGTCGAGTCGAGCCCTTGAACGGCGATGGTGTCGCCGTCGAGCACCGCGTCCTTGCCCGCGATGGGGAACTCGCCGATGACCAAGCCGACCTTGTCGAGCGTCTTGAGCGCCTCGGCAGCCTGCTGGCGGTTGTAGCGGCGGGCCGTCTTCGTCGGCGGGCAGCCGGTCGAAAGCAGCAGCGCGGCCAGCGCGACGAACAGAACGGGTAAGCGTGCCTTCAATGGCGACCTCATCTTAGAAACTGGCCTCGAGCTCGAGCCGCGCGCGCTGCTCGGGCACGTCGTTCCAGACACTGTTGCGCGCCAGGGTGTTCTCACGGGAGTCGAGCAGCGCGTAGACGTCGTAGCGCAGGCTCGCCTGAATCTGCTTGGTCGCCATCCAGCTCACCTGCAGGTAGGTCCACAGCGACTCCTCGAGGTAGGAGTCGTTCGAGGTGTCCTCGAACAGGTAGCGAGCGCGCAGGCGGACTCGGAGCTGATCGATGGGCCGATAGGCGATGGTGGCTCGGAAGACCGAGTCCTGGCGCAGGTCCGAGACGTGCTTGGCGTCGTTGAGCCACTCGTGCTGATAGCGCACGTCGAAGGAGAGCTCGCGCAGCGGGACGATCTTGATGCCCGCGGCCGCCCGGTAGAACGACCCCGAGCAGGGCCGCACGCCCTCGACCCCTTCGCGCTCCTCGCCCGTCTCGTAGCAGGCGCCGACCGTCTCGCCCCGGTGGTTGACGAAGGAGTCGGCGTTGTTGCTCAGGTCCTTGTTCTTGTACTCGAGCGAGACCCAAGGCTGGACGCTGTTGTAGCCCTGGAACTGCACGCGCGCCTTGGCCGCGGCGCTCGCGGTCCCCTTGGTGCCGGCATACTTGCCGTCCTCGGGCCAGAACCAGACGTCGGTGTCCGCGTTGAAGACCCAGTCGGAGTAGACGCCCCGATAGCGCAGGCGCGCCCCCGCCTCGTTGCGATTGCGCAGCCCGTCGTACTCGTCCGGCGCGGCGGTGGCGCGCGAGTAGGGGTTGGCAAACCCCGCGTCGTAGTAGCGCAGCAACAGCTCGAGCTCCTGGGCGAGCGCGCTCAGCGTGGTGCGCTGGACGACGCCGAACCCTCCGCCCGGCCCGTCCTTCATCGAGTCGAAGCTTCGCGCCGCCTCGGCGAAGAAGTTGAGCGAGCCGAGCGTCAGGCCGCCGTTGACCCCCACCGCGCCGTAGGGGCCGTTGTAGGGGGTGCGCGACCACTCCTGGAAGTCGAGCTGCAGCTCCGGCCCCATCGACCAGCTCGGGCTCGCGTAGTAACCGGTGAGGCCGACGTAGCCGTTGTAGGCGTGCTTGAGCGTGAGGTTGCCGCCCGCGGCGAGCTCGTCGTAGATGTTCGGCAGCGTGGCGTAGGAGTGCTTCGAGGCGTAGGCCGTCGGGTCCTCGCCGCGGACGTAGACCGAAGGGGCCGAGCACCCCTTCGCGTCCGAGTGCGGGTCATCGCCGCACGCGCGCCGGTCGAAGATCTCGTACTGGTAGATGGACCGGCTCTGGTAGGAGCCGAACGCGGTCGCGCGGAGCTGAAAATCGCCGACCGGCACCTGGGCGCGGGCCGCCGCGCCGCGGAAGGAGTCGCGCCAGGAGAAGTCCGGGGTCACCGCGGTGTGCCTGTCGGCCTCGCTGCACGGGCTCTCGGACAGCTCGCCCGTCGACTCCCTGCACAGGCTCTCGAGGTCCTGCGGCACGAAGACGACGTCGTCGCCGTAGTAGCCGTCGGGCGTGTACTTCGTCGTGTTGTCGAGCGTGAGCCGCTCGCCGAAGCCGATGCGGTACGAGCCGACGATGACCCCGTAGCGAGCCTTGTCCCACTCGAGGAAGAGCTTCGGCAGGTGGAAGGCGTAGCCCGGCCGCGGCGCGCTGAGCGCCTTGCGCGCCGCGTCGTACTCGAGCTCTCCAAGGCGCCGCCGAGTGGTGAGCGCGAGCAGGCCGGCGCTCAGGCCGTACGGGCCCTTGACCCGGCCGCGCAGGTACATCGGGGACATCGAGTCGTCGCCGTTCGACCAGCCGATCCCGTACTGCGCGCGGCCTCCGAAGGTCGCGGCGCGCCGGGGGTCAGCGTCGGTGACCACCAGGAACGGCGCGATCTGCACCAGCGCCTTCGGCGAGAGCACGTTGGCCGCGACCAGGTCGGCCGGGTCGTCGATGCGCCCGGCCTGCTTGCGGTACGAGAGGATGGCCTTGACCTCGGCGTACGTCAGGTTGGGCAACTGGTAGAGCTCTTCGGACCCGGCGAGGTTGAGGTCGACCCCGGTCCGGTGGAGCTCGAGCAGCGTCTCGAGCGTCGTCTCCGAAATTTCACCTTCGAGCTGCAGGTCGTAGAGGTCCTGCTCGGTCTCGATGTCGATCTCGGTCTCGTATTGAACCGCTGCCGCGGGCATTGCCCACAACGCGGTCAGTGCGGCGACCACGAGTCGCGAGCCTGCTCCGCGCAGCCAGCCCGTCATTCTGAACAGCCTTGCGCCCGTATCGGCCATGCGCCTGCCTTTGGTGTCGTGTCCAGGGCCCGCGACCGGCTGCTCATCGGCCGGCCATCGAGTTCTTCTACACGGCAAGCCGTGTGTGGAAATAGGCGCACGGTTTAGGAGAGGACGATCGGAACTCTTGAACGCCGCCCGGGCCACGCAGAGGGCACGGCGACCTGCAGCTCCGAGCCGGTTCCCGGGCGATGCGCCGCCGTGTGTGCGCCGTGCCCGTGAACACGATGCTCGGTGCGGTTTCCTACCCACCGTCCAGGCGGGCAGGCGGATGGCGGGCGGGCGAGAGGTCGGTCGCCGGCTGTCCCGGCAGCCGGAGGGCTGCGCGCTATCGAACCAGCTCCTTGACGAGGTGCCGGCCGATCTCCCGGAGCCCGTCCCCGAGCAACGCCCTGCCCTTCGGAGTCTCGAGCGCGTTGCGCATCATCTCGGGCGCGACCCCCGCCTCGAGATCCATCCAAACGAGCGCGGCCGAGACCGCCGCAGAGACTTGAGCCGGCTTGACCCGGTGCCTCCGGGCCCCGATGCCCGCGGAGAGCTTGTCGACCAGCGCGTCCTCGGAGGTGCGGGGGCCTTGCCTCTCGCGCAGCGCGTCCGAGAGCCCGGAGTAGAGCGCGGCGAGCAGCTCGGGCGAGGCCGCAAGCGCACGCTCGATCCTCTCGGCCGCGACCTCTTCGTCCACGCGAAGTGCGCCGGCGTAGGTGGGCGAGAGCAGCACCACCAGATCGCCTCGAGTCACGACGTGCGGCAGCCGCTTCGAGAAGAGGTCCATCTGCCCTCCGACCTGGGCGGCTAACGGCTGAAGTTGAGCGTCAGCCGCGGGCTTGGTCCCAGCGCTCCGAGATCGATCCCCTCGATGCAGTCGTACGCTCCGAGGTTGCCGGTCGGGTTCAGCTCTCCGGCGACACTCCCGTACCAGACCTCGCCCCAGAGAATCGCCTCCTCGGCCCTGGGCACGTTGATCGGCAGATCGAACACCGTCGAGCCCGCCTGGCTGAGCCAGTCGAGCGTGAAGAGGTTGCGGTAGATGAGGTTCAGGCCGGAGTCGTAGTCGAGGACGTTACGGGTCGCCTGCGTCGCCCCGTGAAGAGTGACGAGCTGCGCGCAGGTCACCCGCGAGCCGTCCAGCTTGTGTGGGTCCACAAAGCGCAGGACCGCCGACCGCGGCTTGGTGCCGGTGACGAAGGCGCCCGCGAAGCGCAGCTCCGCGACGAGCGCCGTCTGGCGCGTCTTGCCCGTCGCCGGGTCGATCTCGCAGGCCGGCTCGCACCGCTTCTCGAGGCATAGCTCGGTCTCTATCTGCTGGACGATGTCGCCGCAGTCGCGCTGCTCGTGGCACTCGGCGACGGCGCACAGGCCATCCCAGCAGGCGCCCGGCTCGCAGTCGCCGTGGCCCAGGCAGCTCTTGCCGGCCGGGCACCTCGGGCAATCGGCGCCCCCGCAGTCGACGTCGGTCTCGTTCGCGTTGAGCACCGCGTCGGTACAGGTCGGGGCCTCGCAGACCAGCCCGATACAGGTGCGCGAGACGCAGTCGGCGTGCGCCTGGCACGCCGAGCCCTGACGGCACGGGTCGCAGTCGCCGCCGCAGTCGACATCGGTCTCCAGGCCGTTGGTGAGCCCGTCGCTGCAGCTCACGCACAGACCGCTCGCGCACCGGCCCGAGACGCAGTCCTCAGGCGCGCCGCAGGCCCTGCCGTCGGCACATGCGGCGCACCCGCCTCCACAGTCGACGTCGCTCTCGTCGCCGTTGCGAGCGCCGTCCTCACAGCTCGTGCAGAGACCGCCTTCGCATCGACCCGAACGACAGTCGCTCCCTTCACCGCAGCGTCGCCCGTCGTCGCAGGGCGCGCAGTCGTTGCCTCCGCAGTCGACGTCGCTCTCCGCGCCGTTCTGCAGCTCGTCGACGCAGGTCGGGCGCACCACGCAGGCGCCCTCGATGCAGTCGGACTCGGGGCTGCACTCGCCGCAGGATCCGCCGCACCCGTCATCGCCGCACAGCCTCTCGCCGCAGGCCGGAACACAGGGCGGGGCTTCGGGTTCGCAGGCGGAAGCAAGGACCGCGATCGACAGCGCGAGCGACGACGACAGGAGGGGGCGCATGGTTCTCCAAAATCGCGAAGAGGTTGCGCGGGGAGCATACAGGAAGGCCGCGCCGGGGTCCGAAGCGGCACCGCCCGTAGTGCTGTCCCCGCGCTGCGCTGCCTCAAGAGGTGTCGGGAAATCTCCTCGAGCTCGGCCCGCTTCCTTTGGTCACCTCGAGCAAATTCGAGAGGCCCTTCGACTCCACTCCCGCCGCTTTGCGCTTCGGGAGCTACGCTCAGGGGTGAGCGGAATCCGACGGCGTCAAAGAAGGATTTCTCGAGCCTCCTCAGCGCTCCGTAGGCTCGCGGGGGCCGGCCGGCTGTTCCTCCGAGGACCGCCCGGGCTGCGTCGGTTGCCGGCTCGCGTCGATGGACTGGGCCACGAGGTCATCGCCCATCAACCGGTAGGTCGCCCGGATCTGCGCGCCCTCGGGGATCTCGCTGACCTCGACCTTCTCGCCGTCCATCATGACCTGCGCGCCCCGCGGCACGTCGAGCTGGACGAACAAGCCGCGCTTTTCGTCGAAGATGCGCAGGCTGTCACTCTGGGCGGTCGCCACACTCCCGCGCACCGAGAACTCGCGGCGCGCTCCCGCGCCGCCTACGCCCGCCCCTGCGACTCCTGCCCGGGGCTGCGACGACACGCTCACCTGGCTCGCCACGAGCCTGTCGCCCTCGATGCTGTAGCTCGCCCTGACCGCGGCGCCCTCGGGCACTTCGCTCAACCCGATGGTCTGACCGTCCATCCGGATAGTCGCCTTCTCCTCGACGGCGAGCGGGACCACGAAGTTGTTCTCGGTGTTCTTGATCCTCAGCACCCGGTCCTCGGGCGAGACCCTCTCGACCTCGCCGCTGATTTGGAACTGAGGCTCGGCCGGCTGCTCCTGCGGGAGCCGCGCCTGCGGCTGCGATCCTTGAGCCGTACCGGGTTGCCCATCGCGGGCCGACTCGCCCGCGGGCGGCTGCGCGTGGACGGGCGCAACGAGCATCAGCGCGCCCACAAGCCCTGCCGTCGAGAAGACCTTCCGCATCAACCCTCCCCCTTGGCCTGCTTGCCAACGACCTCCCGCCGCTCGCGTCGGCGGGGAAGATTCTCTCGATGAATCTGGGGAGGCGCCCAGCTCTCGGCCCGAAATCCGACCCCCGTTGGCGGCCTCCTGGCGCACCTCCAAGATGAAGCGACGGCCAAGCGCTAAGGCGCCCGGCCGTCGCTTCAGCTCGAAGAGGGTCGCGAGTTACTTCGGCTCTTCGAACTTCTTCTCCAGGTCGCCCTTCTCCTTGATTTCGGCCTTCTCCTTGCGGACCTCCTCGGCGTAGCGGCGCTCCTCGGGGCGCACCTCCTTGCTCACCCGGAGCTCCTCCTTGACCACCGGCCGTTTGGTGACCTCGACCTCCTCCTCGCGCACCGGGATGGTCGTCACCGACTCCTTGAACGCGCCCTCGCCGGCCCGCTCCTGCGCCTCCGGAGTAGCGGCCACCCGCTCGACGTGCACCTCCTCGCGGGTCACCGGCACCGTGACCTGCTTCTGCTCGGTGACCACGTGCTTCTCGACGTGCACCTCACCGGCCTCACGAACCTTCTTTTGCACGACGAGCTCCTCCTCGGTCAGAGGAATTCTCGTCTCCTCGATGTGACCGGCCGGGCGCGTCCCGGCGTACTCCTTCTTCTCCTCGGTCGTCCTCTCGCCCTTGAGCTCCTCGCCCCGGGCCATCAGGAACACCTCACCGTCCTTGACGTTGCCGACCCGGTCGTAGCGGGCGACGTACTCCTTCGGGAAAAACAAGCCCTTCTCGATGATGAAGCTGTCCGCGTCGAGCCGGACGATCTTGCCGAGGCTGTGGCCGTCGGCTGACTTGACGTGCATGCCCTCCTTGAGCTGGCTTCGGTCGAACATTTCTCCTCCCCTGGGAAAAACCCGTGTCAAAGCTAGGCGCCCCGCATCCGCGCGAAAAGCCACGGCCGAGCGGCCTTGGCCACGCGCTTCGAGCGGGGAAAGCGCCCTACAGGCGCGCGTGCTTCAGCCGCCAAGCGTTGGCGACGACGAGCAACACACTCGCGCCCAACCCGGCGCCCGCGGCCTCGGGGCGCAGCGCAAAGCCGGTCCACGGATAGAGCAAGCCGGCGGCCAGCGGCGCGGCCACGAGCATGAAGCCCGCGGCCAACCGCAGGTTCTGGCGGATGTTGCCCACCGCGCTCGCGGCAAGCCTCCGGGCGCGCACGATCTCGCGCACCCCGCCCGCCTCCAGCACCACCGTGGCGACCGAGCCTGGCGCACCTCGCCCGGTCACCAGGGCGACGTCGGCCTGTTCGAGCGCGTCGGCCGGCTCGCCCGCACAGGCGGCCAGGGCGACGAGCCGCCCGCGCTTCTGCAGATGCGCGAGCAGCGCGGCGCGCCTGTCGGGGGCCGCCACCCGCACCTCGTCGACTCCAAGCCGCCTGGCTCTTGCCCGCGTGCTCTCGGCCCTCTCGCGGGTCAGCAGCACGACCCGCAGGCCCGACGCGCGCAGCTCGGCGAGCGCGCGGCGGGAGCCCGAAGAGAGTCTGCCCGAAAGCGCGAGCACGCCGCCGAGCCGCTCGTTGATGAGCACGAAGGTCGGCACCCCTCCGGCCCGCCGGCAGTCCTCGGCGATCGGGCCGAGGGCGCCGGGGTCGAGGCCGAGCTGCTTGAGCCGCTCGAGACCGGCGAACCTGACCGCGCGGCCCTGCACGAGCGCGCGTGCGCCGCGGCGCCGTGCCGCAGGCAGGATGCTCCCCTCCTCTATGCCTCGCTCGCGGGCCCCCTCGACCAGCGGCGCCTCGAGGTCGCTGCCGAGCCCGCGCGCCGCGGCGATGGCGAGCCGCAGGAGCTCGCGCTCGTCGAAACCGGGCGCGGCGGCGACGGCTATCAGCCGCGGGTTGCGATCGACGAGCACGCTCTCGCCCCCGAGCACAAGGAGATGCGCCCGACCGAGCGCCTCGAGCGCCTCGGCCCGTTCGATGCGCAGCCCACCGCGGGCCGCCCGTTGCGTCGCGAGTGCCAGCGAAGCGGGGGCCGAGAGCACGAACGCCCAGGGCGAGGCGACGATGAGCACCGCGAGCGCGCACTCGAAGGCCGGCGCGCCCGCGCCCGCGGCCCACCAGGCGAAGCTGCCCGCGGCCGCCCCCAGGCCGGCGACGACGATGAGCGAGGCGACCCGCCGCGAGGTGATCTCCAGGGCCGCCTGGCGCTCGAGCTTTCGCGAGGCACCCTGCGCGAAGCGTGGGCGGGCCCGCCGCGCCGGCTTGGCGAGCCGTTTCTGACCGATCACGCGCAGCTCGAGCAGCTCGCTCAACAGCGCCACGGTGACCACCAACGCCGCGGCCCGAAAGTGCAGTCCCGCCTCCACGGCGCCGGCCAGCGCCCACGGCGGCACGACCCGCGGGGCGAGGGTCGCCAACGCGCTCGAGGCCCAGGCGATGCCCGCCCCGAGCGCGAGAGGCAAGAAGCGATCGGGCCGGCCCACCCGAACCCCCTGCCAAGCGCGCTCGAAGAGGCGCCGGCCACACAAGAGCACCACGGGGGTCGCGAGCAGCAGCTCGAACCAGTTGGCGACGTGCCGGGGGATAAGAAGCGCGAGCGGCCTGCCGGCGAGCGAGTCGAGCAGCGCCACGAGCAGCAGCGGCCCGGTGAGCGCGACGCTCGACCAGAAGCGGGTGCGCAGATCGGCCAGCGTCCGTTGCCGCTCGGCCTCCTCCGCGCTCGCCTGCGGCTCGAGGATGAGGCCGCAGATCGGGCAGGTGCCCGAGCTGCGCGACAGCCTGCGCGGGTGCATCGGGCAGGCGTAGCCCACCGGGCCGCTCGCCTCCCTGGAGCGCACGAAGTCTTGCGGCCTGGCGACGAAAGCCCGCTGGCAGCGCGAGCTGCAAAAATGAAAGGTTTTGCCCTGATGCAGGTGACAGCGCAGCCCCGGCCCCGGAGCGAGCAGCGCGCCGCACACCGGATCTACTTCGATAGGGGCGACGCCCGCCTCGCGTGCCGGGCGCACCGGCGGGCCGACCTGCCTACCGCCCATGGCTGCTCCTCAAAATGTCCGCCCCCGCTCCGCTCCCTGGCGGACCGCGGGCAACCCGAGGCAAATCTGCGAACGGAGCGCTTCCCGAGCAGCACCGCCGCCCCGCGAGCCCGCCCGGTACCTGTGCCCTTCGAGCGCGCCCGCTGGGCCGGCGCTCACCTGCCCGCGGCTCGGCCCGCCTCTTCAAAGGTTGACCGAAACTCTCCGTGTGCGAGTTGACAGCCGCTCGCCCGTCCGGATACAGCCTTGCGTCAAGTTTTCTTCCCGAAACTGCTGGTAACTCGTCGCAATCATGGAGGTCGAGGATGTCTCGTCCGTGGAGGCTGATTCCCGTGTTGGCCGCTCTCGCGCTGGCGGCTTGTGGTGAAGATCCGCCCGAGGTCAAGGACCCTGTCTGCGGCAACGGTGCCGTGGAGACCGGGGAGGTCTGTGATGACGGCAACACGGTCAGCGGCGACGGCTGCCGCGCCGACTGCAAGGGCACCGAGGTCTGCGGCGACGGCCTCAAGGACGACGGCGAGGTCTGCGACGACGGCAACACCGTCAGCGGCGACGGCTGCCGCGCCGACTGCAAGGGCGTTGAGGCCTGCGGCGACAGCCTCAAGGACCCGGGCGAGGAGTGCGACCAGGGCGCCGCGAACAGCGACACGACCCCCAACGCCTGCCGCACCAACTGCAAGCTGCCGAGCTGCGGCGACGGCGTGAAGGACAACGGCGAGGGCTGCGACGAGGGCGAGAACAACAACGACACCGCTCCGAGCGCCTGCCGCACCAACTGCGCGCTGTCGACCTGTGGCGACGGGATCAAGGACGCCGACGAGCAGTGCGACAACGGCGCCGAGAACAACGACGACGTCCCTAACGCCTGCCGCACCACCTGCCTGTTCGCCTTCTGCGGCGACGGGGTCCTCGACAACGGAGAGGCCTGCGACAACGGCGCGAACAACAGCAACACCGAGCCGAACGCCTGCCGCACCACCTGCCAGCCGGCCGACTGCGGCGACGGGGTCGTCGACGACGGCGAGGCCTGTGACGACGGCGCGAACAACAGCGACTCGACGGCCGACGCCTGCCGCACCGACTGCTCCGAGCCCATCTGTGGCGACGGCACGGTCGACACCGGCGAGCAGTGCGACGAGGGGAACAACAACAGCGACACCGCCCCCAACGCCTGCCGCGAGGACTGCGTCTTGCCGACCTGCGGCGACGGGGTCGCCGACAACGGCGAGGAATGCGACGAGGGTCTGGCCAACAGCGACACCGCGGCCAACGCCTGCCGCACCGACTGCTCCGCGGCCGACTGTGGCGACGGCGTAGTCGACAGCGGCGAGGCCTGCGACGACGGCGCGAACAACAGCGACACCGCGGCCGACGCCTGCCGAACGAGTTGCGTCGAGGCCACCTGCGGCGACGGCGTCGTCGACAGCGGCGAGGCCTGCGACGAGGGCGCGAACAACAGCGACACCACGCCGAACGCCTGCCGGACGGCCTGCGTCGCGCCGACCTGTGGCGACGGGGTCGCCGACGACGGTGAAGCCTGCGACGACGGCAACGCGGAGATCAACGACGGCTGTACTCCGGCCTGCCAGGCGGAGATCGCCGGCTCGACCTGCGAGTACTTCTTCGACCTGAACACCGACGGCCTCCAGTCCGACGGCACCTGGTCGTGGAGCGCAGACAGCAGCCTCCTGGGCGCAGAGCTCGAGGCGAGCTGCGGCAACTCGGGCAACAGCCCCGACGGCGTGGCGCGCTTTGTTGCCCCGGCCGACGGCGTCTACTCGGTCTCCTCGATGGCCCCCTTCGACTCGGTCCTCTGGGCCTGGCAGGGCACCTGCCCGAGCGTTCCGTACTTCGAGCTCGGATGTGCGGACCGTCAGACCAGCGGCAAGGCCGAGATGCTGAGCCTCACGCTGACACAGGGGCAGACGGTCTTCGTCGTGGTCGACGGCTACGGCACCGACAGCGCGGGTGAGTTCACCCTCACGCTCGCCCCGCTCTCTTGCGGCGACGGGATCCTCGCGCCGGCCGAAGGGTGCGACGACGCCAACGACACCGACGGCGACGGCTGCACCGCCTGCGTTGTCGACGTCGGCTGGGCTTGTCCGACCGCGGGCCAGCCGTGCCGCGAGATCGTGTGCGGCGACGGCCATGTCGATGCGCCCGAGACTTGCGACGACAACAACCAGGTTGCCGGCGACGGCTGCAGCCCGACCTGCCGGGTCGAAGTCGAAGGCGACGACTGCGGTACGGCTTTCGTCCTGGAGGCCGTCGGCACGGGCCCCTGGGCCTGGAGCGCCGACACCAGCCTCTTCACCGCCGACTTCGACGCCGACGCGGTGGACAGCGCCTGTGCGAATTCGGCCTCTCAGCGCGACGGCATCACCGAGTTCACCGCGCCGGCCGACGGCACGTATGTCTTCGAGCTCGAGGCGGGGGTCGACAGCGTCCTCTTCGTCTGGGATCTCTGTGACCCTGCGACCGCCACCTCGCTCGGCTGCGCGGATGTCGGCGGCAATGGCGGCGAGCGCATCAGCCTCGACCTTTCGGCCAATGAGACCGTCTTCGTCGGCGTCGACGCCTATGGCAGCGGCACCCCCGGCAGCGGCAGCAAGCACGGTCCCTTCACCCTCACGGTCACCCCGATCATCTGTGGCGACGGCATCCTCGCCGGGTCGGAAGCCTGTGACGATGGCAACGCCACCGACGGCGACGGCTGCACCGCCTGCGTTGTCGACGACGGTTGGGTCTGCCCGGCCGGCGAGGCGTGCCACGAAATGGAATGCGGCGACGGGGTAGCAGAGGGCAGTGAGGCCTGTGACGACGGCAACACGACCGACGGCGACGGCTGCTCGTCCTCCTGCGTGCTGGAGATCGCCGCCCGCGGCTCGGCCCGCCAGCTCTCGGGCTCGCTCGATGCGACCGATCCGACCTGGGCGCGCAGGAGCGCAAGCTGCGGGAACAGCTATTCGACCTCCTTCTTCGACACCTACGAGATCGTCAACGCCACCGGCGCCGATCAGCAGATCACCATCACCGCGCAATGGAGCGGCGACGGCTTCCTGCACCTCTTCAGCGCTCCGTTCGATCCGTCGAGCCCGGCAACCAACTGCATCGTCGGCAATGACGACTTCGGCGGCTCGAGCGGCAGCCAGATCGCCAACCGGACGATCGCCGCCGGCGAGGTGCTGGTCATCGTCGCCTCGACTTACGGCACCACGGCGACCGGCGCCTACACGCTCGATATCCTGACCATCCGCCCGCAGGAGTGTGGCGACGGCTTCGTCGACGGCTCGGAAGCCTGCGACGACGGCAACACCGTCGACAACGACGGCTGCACCGCCTGCGTCATCGATGTCGGCTACGCTTGCCCGACCGCGGGCCAGGACTGCCATCAGATCGCGTGCGGCGACGGCTTCCTCGACGGCTCGGAAGCCTGTGACGACGGCAATACGGTCGACGACGACGGCTGCACCGCCTGCGTTATCGACGACGGCTATGCTTGTCCGACCGGGGACCAACCCTGCCATCAGATCAGTTGCGGCGACGGCTTCGTCGATCCGCCCGAGTCCTGCGACGACGGCAACCAAGTTGATGGCGACGGCTGCTCGGCCTCCTGCGTGCTGGAGATTGCTGCCCCCAGCTCGACCGTCCAGATCTCCGGCTCGCTCGATTCGACCGACCCGACCTGGTCGCGCGCGAACGCAACGTGCGGCACCTCGACCTTCACGCCCTATTTCGACGCTTACGAGATCGTCAATAACACCGGGGCCGACCAGCAGATCACCATCTCGGCGAATTGGCTCGGGGACGGCTTCCTCCACCTCTTCCGCGCTCCGTTCGACCCCGCGACCCCGACAGCCAACTGCATCATCGGCAACGACGGGAGCGGCACCACCAGCCAGATCTCCAACCAGACCATCGTTGCGGGCGAGACCCTGGTAGTGATCGCCACGAGCTACTACGGCGCACGAGCGTTGGGCGCCTACACCATCGACGTGCTCACCCTCCGCCCGCAGGCGTGCGGCGATAGCTTCGTCGACGGCACCGAAACCTGTGACGACGGCAACACGGTCGGCGGCGACGGCTGCAGCGCCACCTGCCAGCTCGAGATCGTGGGCAACACCTGTGAGCTCGCCTTTGACCTGAACGCGCAGACTCAGGCTGGCCCCTGGAGCTGGAGCGCCGACACCTCTGCTTTCAGCGCCAGCTACGACGCCGAAGAGGTCGACTATTCGTGCTCGCAATCGAGCTCCGAGCGCGACGGAATCGCCTCCTTCACCGCGCCGGCCGACGGCGATTACCTCGTCGAGCTCGAAGCGGACTTCGACAGCGTCCTCTTCGTCTGGGACGTCTGTGACCCTGCGACGGCCGCCTCGCTCGGCTGCGACGACGGTTATGGGAATGGCGGCGAGTCGCTCAGCTTGACGCTGACCGCGGGTCAGACCGTCTTCATCGGCGTCGACGGCTACGATGGTTACTACGGCACCGAGGAAGGCCCCTTCACGCTCACCGTCACCCCGCTCGTCTGTGGCGATGGCGTTCTTGCCGTTGGTGAGGCTTGCGACGACGGCAACACGCTCGACGCCGACGGCTGCACCGCCTGCGCGATCGACCCCGGGTGGATCTGCGAGACCCCGGGTCAGACCTGCCGGGAGATCGTGTGCGGAGACGGCATCATCGATGCGGGCGAGGCTTGCGACGACGGCAACCTGATCGATGGCGACGGCTGCACCGGCTGCGTCATCGATACCGGCTGGATCTGCGAAGGCCTGGCCTGCCACCAAGTCGTCTGTGGCGACGGCGTCATCGAGGCGGGCGAGTCCTGCGAGGACGGCAACCAGACCGACGGCTGCTCGGCCAACTGCATCCTCGAGATCCCCGAGCGCGACGAGTCGATGCTGCAGTGGGGCTCGCTCGATACCACGGACCGGCTCTGGAACCGCCCGGGCGCCAACTGTGGAACGGGCTTGAACTTCCCCAACCGCTACTTCGACGAGATCCCGCTCTACAACGGCACCGGCGTCGATCAGCAGATCAACGTGCGCGTGCACTGGAGCGACACGGGGTTCCTGTTCGTCTTCCCCTACCCGTTCGATCCCGAAAGCCGCGACGCTTGCGTCCTTGGCGCCTCTGCGACGAGCCACGAAAGCGAGCTGCGCGAGGTGAGCATCCCGGCCGGCGGGACGATCACGCTGATCGTCTCGGGCTCCACCGAGTCGGATGCGCAGGGACTCTATGCGCTCGAGGTCGAGACGATTCGCCCGCCGCTTTGTGGCGACGGGCTCATCGAGGGCAGAGAAACCTGCGATGACGGCGGCCTCGAGGACGGCGACGGCTGCTCGGCGGCCTGCGAGATCGAGATCGCTGCGCGAGGCGCAACGGTTCAGCTCGTCGGCTCGCTCGATGCGACCGACCCGACCTGGTCGCGGGCGAGCCCAACCTGCGGCACCTCGAACCAAACGCCCTACTTCGACGCCTACGAGATCGTCAACAACACCGGCGTCGACCAGCAGATCACCATCTCCGCGAATTGGCTTGGAGACGGCTTCCTCAGCCTGTTCCGCGCTCCGTTCAACCCCGCGACCCCGACGGTGAACTGCGTCACCGGCCATGACGGGAACGGCACCACCAGCCAGATCTCCAACCAGACCATCGTCGCGGGCGAGACCTTGGTGGTGATCGCCACGAGCTACTACAGCGCGCGAGCGTTGGGCGCCTACACCATCGACGTGCTCACTATCCGCCCGCCGGAGTGCGGCGACGGCATCATCGACGCTCCAGAAGTCTGCGACGACGGCAACACCGACCCGGACGACGGCTGCGCCGCCGACTGCCGCAGTGTCACCGCCGGTTACGTCTGCGACGTCCCCGGCAGCGCTTGCCGGCAGATCGTCTGCGGCGACGGAATCCTCGAAGGCGACGAAACCTGCGACGACCACAACCTCGAGGACGGCGACGGCTGCTCGGCGTTCTGTGAGCTGGAGATCGCTCAGCCGAACGGTTCGATCACGTTCGCGGAATCGCTCGACACGACCGACCGGACCTGGGCACGGCCCTCGGAATCCTGTGGCACAGGCTCCTCAGGCAGGTACTACGACGCGTTCTCTATCGTGAACAATACCGGGGCCGCCCAGCTCCTGACCGTCACCGCAGCCTGGAGCGGAGACGGCTTCCTGCACATGTTCCGCGCGCCGTTCGATGCCTCGTCACCCCTCACCGGCTGCATCAAGGGCAATGACGATCTCAACGATCGCTACGACAGCCAGATTTCTGGCCTCCTCATCAACGATGGCGAGGTGCTCGTCGTAGTCGCCTCGGCCTACTCCGGGAACACCGCGACCGGCTCCTACTCCATCGAGGTCGCGACGCAGGCGCCCGTGTGCGGCGACGGCAAGGTCACCGGCGGCGAGGAGTGCGACGGCGGCGAGGGCTGCACCGACACCTGCCAGCTTGTCGTGGCGACGCCGTTCGAGGCCACCTTCAGCGGCTTCGACGCAGTGACCGCGAACGAGCGCGCGCTCGTCAGCGTCACGGCCAAGGCGCCCAGCGACATCGACCCTGCGGCCTCGCTGCGCTGGCGCCTGAGCCTGACCGACGCGAGCTCGCAGCCGGTCGCGGGCATCCAGGCCTTCTACTACGCGAACCTGCCCTCCGACGTCCTGGAGGACCACCTGACCTGGACCGCCTCGATCACCACCGACGAGAACGGCCAGGCCTGGTTCGGTCCCGAGACCGGCTTCACCGCCGGAGACGCTGGGCTGCTCGATCCCGCGGGGCTGACCACTCCGATGAGCGTCGTGCTGCCCGCCGGAACCCTCACCCTGCGGCTCGAGCTCGTCGAGCTGGCCGGCCTCACCACCGTCGGTGAGAGCAGCGTCGAGTTCACCGTCGCCGTTCCCCCGCCGCCAGGCACGCTGATGTTCAGCGAGTACACCGAGGGCTCGGGCAGCAACAAGGCGTTCGAGCTGTACAACGGGAGCTCGGCGGCCATCGACCTCTCAACCTGCGTTGTGAAGATCTACGCCAACGGAGCTACGACCAGCTCGAACATCCCGCTTCCGTCTCAGACGATCGAAGCCGGCGGCGTTCTCGCGATGTGCAATCCGTCGGCGACCGCGACGCTGCTCGCGGCCTGCGGTGGGACGCACGGCGGCATCACGTTCAACGGCAACGATGTCCTCGAGGTGAGCTGCAGCAGCGTCGTTCTCGATGTCCTCGGACAGATCGGCAGCTCCGACAACTTCGGAGCCGACGTCACCTTGCGTCGCAAGTGCGGAACCGCTGGCGACGTCGATGGTTCCGACGTGTTCGACCCCACCGTCAATTGGGACGCGCTCGCCATGGACGATTGGAGCGGTTTCGGCTCGCACACCTGCCCGTAGCGCCTTCCCCGGGTGACTCCGCTCACCCGTGACCCAGCAACCCGGCCCCGGCGTCCTCTGCGACGTCGGGGCCTTTCGTTTGCGGGGGCGAACCGGCCCCTCGAATGCCAATCCTTTGAGCCCGCTGAACGCTGGTCTAATCTGCCGCCCATGCGCACCGCACTCGCCACGCTGCTCACGCTCGCCCTTTCCGCCTGTTCGCTGACCCCGCAGACGACGGCGCCAACCAACACCTCGTCAGAATCGACGGCGGTCCCAACCGAGCCTCCAACTACCCAACCGACCGGGATTCAGGCTGCCAAACCCGCGACCTGCGAGACCTCCTCCGACTGCCCCGACAGCACGGTGTGCCTTGGCGCCGAGGGTTGCGAGGCGGTCTGGACCTGCGAAGACGCGACGCGCTGCACGCGCGACCTGGTGCCGTACTGCGGCTGCGACGGCAAGACCTTCCACGCCAGCTCGACCTGTCCGGCGCGCAAGTTCTCGCGGCGCGGACCCTGTGGTCCGGAGGAGCGCATCGCGCCCCAGCCCAGGCCCTGCACGACCTCGAACGAGTGCGCCGAGGGAGAGACCTGCCAGGGCCCCGAGGGCTGTTCGGTCCAGTGGACCTGTCAGCCCGAGCGCCCCTGCACGCGCGACCGGAGGCCTTTCTGCGGCTGCGACGGGACGAGCTTCTCCGCCAGCTCGACCTGCCCGACCCGGCCCTACGCGCATCGCGGCAAGTGCGAGTGATTTCTTAGGTTTCCGACACGTCGCCCTCGCCGATACGGAGGAGGAAGCTCCGGCTTCGTCGACGGCGGTCAATGCAGTCCTGCTGTAAATCGTCCCGCCGTTCTGGCCGGATTGCTGCCCTCGTCCGCAAGGACAGTTCCCTCGCTCGAAAGGACAGTTCCCTCGCTCGAAAGGACAGTTCCCTCGCTCGAAAGGACAGTTCCC
>ENA-UOOR01000310-UOOR01000310.1-fermentation-metagenome-genome-assembly--contig:-NODE-310-length-72288-cov-58.678000_pt1 | contig 72288 bp, 42 predicted proteins | sample MGYA00245780_ERZ724029 | MGnify/ENA primary metagenome ERZ724029 (study PRJEB28704, sample SAMN03018315) | fermentation metagenome | biome: anthropogenic terrestrial biome; feature: soil; material...
CGTTATTGCGCCTCTCCTGAGGCGTCAATTATGCGGCTGGAAGCCGCATCTACTCGAGCCCACAAAATGGCTGCGCAATTTTGGGGGCCCCCCAAACCACAGCAAGCAGCACTAATAAACAGGTGCGCAGCACCATACCACCGACGCGTAAGCGTCACCAACTACGCACTACGAACTAAGCACAAGTGAGCGCTTTGCATCTCGTTTATTTTACCCCAAAAACTAGCGCTTTTCGTTTTTGGGGAGCCCGATTTAGCTCACTAAATAGCCTTATGGCCTTATGTCTCATGGCCTTATGTCGCTTTAGACCACTAAAGACCAGAGAAAATACCCAATTTCACCCTGTATTGACGGCGTTCATCACTTCTTTATCAAGCGTTCATCAAGCGTTAACAATTAACGCTTGATGAACGCTTGATGACCACTTGATTAACACTGTCTACAGAGCTGACACCTGGATTCTAAAAAAAGTTCATTTTTTGGGGTCTTTGATTTTTTGGTGTTTGATGGCCGAAGGCTACTGCATTATCCGGGTTTTCCACCATACAGTTCATAAGATCAGCGCATAAAGCTCAAGCAATACTCGCCAGAGCTATTGAATTCTGTTGATCCCGGGTGTAGGGCTTAGCTAAGCCAGTGCCATAATAATGGATTCAGGGGTAGCGGGGAAATGGAGTTTGGCACCCGATCTTGAGGCTCTAAGGGCATCCTGTAAAGCAAAAAACACCGCCATCCCATAGATAAAGGGTGGCTCGCCTACCGCTTTGGAACCAAACACACTGGCTTCCCGGGACCGGGCGGGGATCAATTGCAGATCCAGATACTCCGGCAGATCCCGAATTCCCGGTATCTTGTATGTGCTGGGATTTCCACTCAGATAGCGTCCTTTAGCATCCACCACCAATTCTTCCATAGTACACCAGCCCATGCCCTGAATAAAGGCTCCCATTACCTGTCCTTTATCTATCTCCGGATGCAGGCTTTGTCCGTTTTCGTGTACGATATGAGTGCTGATCAGCCGATGTTCGCCGGAAAGAGTGTTGATTTCCACTCTGGCGATAGCTGCACCGTATACAAAATAATGGAAGGGATGTCCTTTTCCCATATCACGGTCAAAATAAAGATCCGGTGTGGCATAATAGCCGTAGGATCCCAGCGCGACGCGCTCCATATGAGCGCGTTGTACCAATTCTTTGAAATTGATGGCATACTCGCTCTTATCCGGCGCCGACACTTTGCCGTCCTCGAAAACAGGTTCCGGGATATCTACACCGAAGCGTTCTTTCAGCAGCATAATTGCGATTGGTGTCAGATTGTTCTTTAGCCTCTCTGCGGCGATGCGGGCGGCGTTTCCATTGATGTCGCTCCCGGTAGAAGCGGCAGTAGGGGAAGCGTTGCCTGTGCGTTGCGTGTGTGATGATTCCACCCTGATCTGTTCGAAAGGTAAGCCCAAAACTTTTGCCACCACCAGAGCTACCTTGGAATTGAGCTCCTGACCCATCTCGATACCACCGGTGGACACCGACACGCTGCCATCGATGTATATCCATATCAGTGCCGATCCCTGGTTCAGAAATGCGGTAGTGAAGGAGATGCCAAATTTCACCGGCATGATGCCCAGGCCCTGTTTCAAAATCTTATTCTTCTTGTTATGTGCGTCTATCTCCGCGCGCATTTCGGTATAGCCGGCGTTTTCCGCCACCAGTTTCAGCATGTTTCGCGCGCTTGCTTCGGTGATTGTCTGTCCATAAGGTGCTTTATCGCCGTCATGATAGGCGTTCAATTTGCGGATCTCAAGCGGATCTTTGCCCAGATAAGCGGCGATTTCTTCGATTACGGATTCTATCACAAAGATGCCTTGTGGACCGCCAAAGCCCCGAAAAGCGGTATTGGGGGGAAGATTGGTGCGACAGGCGCGGCCCCGGATGCGTGTATTGGGAATGTGGTAGATGTTTTCTGCGTGGAACATGGCACGTTCCAATATGGCGATGGAAAGATCCGCGTATGCTCCGCCGTTACACATCAGTTCGATATCCCAAGCTTCTATCATGCCATCGGCATCAAAACCAACTTGCCAATTGCTCTTGAAGGGATGCCGTTTTCCGGTGGCGTGCATGTCTTCGTCCCGGCTCAACAATATCTGCACCGGCCTGCCACTCAGATAAGCTCCCAGTGCAGCCATGCTTGCCCAGATTGTTGCCGCGCGCTCTTTGCCTCCAAAGGCTCCGCCCAGACGCGGCACTTCCACCGCGATACGATGGGCGGGGATGCCCAATACGGCAGAGGCCACTTCCTGCACCTCCATAGTACTTTGCGTTGCACATAAGAGGTGTATAAGCTCGTGATCGGTAGGGATGGCGCGCACCCGCTGGCTTTCCATATAAAAGTGTTCCTGCCCGCCGCTGTAGCTGCTGCCTTGCAGAGTATGAGTACTGCGGGCAAGCGTCCCCCGCACATCACCGCTTTCAATTTTGCGTTCCGGGATATACCACTGCTTTGTGGCTTCAGCTTCCTCAATCTCCAGGATGGCCGGCAATTCTTCGTATTCGGCTTTGATCAAGCCGGCAGCCGCTTCCGCTATGCTCTCATCCTCCGCCAGCACCATGGCCAGAGGCTGATATAGATACATGATCTCGCTTTGGGGAAAGAGGGGTTCATCTTTGATTACATGACCGATCATGTTTTCACCGGTGATGTCTTTGGCAGTTATCACAGAGTGAACTCCCGGAAACGCTTGTGCGGCAGAGATATCCAGAGAGATCAAGCGAGCGTGAGCAATGGGGGAGAAAAAGAACTTAGCATGCAGCATGCCTTGCAATGCTGCTTCGTCGCCGATGAAGCCCGAGCGACCGCTCACGTGCAGCTTACCGTTTATATGCCAGGGCAATTTAGCCATTGTAAGCCTCCCCATATTGCAGAATGTGGTTTATAATCATCTGTTTGCGATATTCTGCGCTACCTCGCACATCGGCGAGGGGACTGAATTCGGCTGCCACCTTTTCTGCCAATTGCTGCCAATCTTTTTCCGCCATTGAGGCCCATAGTGTGGTGAAGGTCTTGCTGATTACGGGAGTAGCGGCCACACCTCCCAGAGCCAACATCGCACGTGCTTCAGGCTGCCTGTCGATACGGATGGCGGACGAAATGGCAGAGATGTCTACAGATTTCCGCTTTGCTGTTTTGAGGCAGGCAATAAAAGTATCTTGGAAAGGGCGATTGATGATGATCTCTTTGATATATTCTCCTGTTTGCAAAGCTGTTTTTCGATACTCAACGAAAAAATCCCGCAGAGCCAGCTCGCGCTCACCTTGCTCTGAGGCCAATACCAGCCTTGTTTCGTAGATCAGTAGCAGAGGCAGACTATCTCCAATCGGTGAAGCGTTTGCGATGTTTCCTACCAAAGTGCCCGAATTGCGGATTTGTTTGCCGGCAATCAGGCGACAGATCTCAATCAGAGCGGGCAAATCCGTTTTGATGATGCCAGAATCCATAATACGGCTATAAGTAACCGCCGCTCCGATGTGGATGCCATCTCTTTTCAACCGGATGTTTTTCAGCTCCGCAATCCCACAAATGTCGATCAAGCATGGAAAGTGGCGCCGGGCAATATTTACTTGCACCATCACATCCGTGCCGCCGGCAATCAGTGTGGCATTGGGATGTGTGGACAGCAACTGCGCCAATTCCCGGCAATTCTCGACTTGCAGATACTTATCGATCTTGAATAGTGAGTTTGATACTTGAGCGCGGACTGTCGTTTTTTCATTGAAGCTAAATAGTTGCGCTTCAATGGCTCTGCACCAGGCAGGTACAATCGTTGCGGGATCGTGATCTTTGCTTAGTTCCTGTGCCGCGTCCAGGATGGATTGGTAACCGGTACAACGGCACAGGTTCCCTTCCAGGGCGGCCATAATGTTTTCCATGTTTGGGTGGCTGATGGAGGCCAATAGCGCGAAGAGACTCATTACAAAACCGGGAGTACAGTAACCGCATTGCGTGCCATGATGCTCCAGCAATGCTTGCTGGATCGGATGCAGGTTTTCAGGACTACCCAATCCTTCGATTGTGATTAGATGTTTGCCATGCAGTTTTACTGCCGGATAGAGGCAGGAATTGATTGCCTCATACACTATGGTGCCTTCCTGAGGGTAAGAAATCACCACTGTACAAGCTCCGCAATCACCTTCATTGCAGCTACATTTGGTGCCATACATATGCAGCTTGTGGTGCAGCATCTCCAATGTAGTGAGGTCGGGGGGCAAAATGGCGCTTTGTTTTGTCCCGTTCAAGAAATATACGATTTCGTTGAAGCTGTATTCCACGCCGCTGTTTTGAGTTTTATCCATAATTCTACCTCTGGAGAAACTGTAGAAAGCATGGCTATCCTGTAAAGATTTATTTTGCTATGGCCGGATTGCAATCCACGCTATAGACAAGGCTGGCTATGATGCTGATCCGGGGAATCTGTGGTCCGGATGGTTACAAGGAACTTCCTTGCAACAGGTTTCCGATCACTTGAAACAGTGTTTCTTTCTTTACAGGTTTGGAAAGCACCTCATCGAATCCGCTGCGCCTGATTGAAGGGTAGTCGCTTTCTTCGATCAATCCAGACAAAGCAATGAGTTTCAGATCGGGACGGCTTTGCTTGATCCTGTCCATGGTGGCATAACCATCCAGCACCGGCATCTGCAGATCCAGGATGATGATGCTGCCCAGGGGGAGGTTTTCGGCCACATCCAGAGCTTCCTCGCCATCTCCGGCACTGTGAATGAATGCTCCGGTGCGCTCCAGATAATGGCGGAACAAGAACACAATGCTCTTATCGTCGTCCACCACCAGCACATGGTAATTTTCCAGATTCAAGTCACTTCCGTTTCTGCCGGTATTCTTCATCACTTGCAGGTTTTTCATGTGTAAGGGCAATTCAAAATAAAAGGTACTGCCGCTGCCGGGATTGGACTCCAGATACAGCCGTCCCCCCAGGATTTCGGTGAGTTTCTGGCAGATCGCCAGTCCGATGCCTATGCCTTCGTGTTTGCGCACAGAGGAGTCTTCCACTTGGTAGAAATTTCCGAAGACTTCATTACCTAGGTCCTGAGCTATGCCCATGCCCGTATCCTTTACCCAATAGCGCAGCATCTCCGAAGAGATGGATTCACAGCCAAATTCGATGCTTCCGCTCTCGGTGAACTTTATGGCGTTGCTGAATAGATTGTGTAGTATCACATTGATCTTGCTTTCATCGGCATAGGCTTGCACCCGTTCGAGGCTTTGGTCCAGAGTGAATTTCAAATGGATGTCGTGATTTTTCCCGGATGTGCGCAGAAGTGAGCGTAATTCCCGCAGATTATCCTCAAAGTGATCATGCAGATCAAACATCTTTGGTTGAGGGATTATCTGAGACGATTCACTAACTGAAAGATCAAAGATGCTCTTGATGATTCTTTGCAGCTTCAGTCCGCTCTGATAGATGTTTGCCACATATGCAGTTCTGTCCTGCTCATCGGGATTGCCTTGCAGCAATTGAGTGTAGCCCATGATGTGGTTCAGCGGTGTACGCAGTTCATGATTCACGATGGCCAAAAAGGTGGATTTGATCCGATCACTTTCTTGAGCCTTTTCTTTGGCAAAGATCAATTCACTCTCAAAGGCGGAGCGCTCGGATATGTTGGACACCAGGTTTGCCGCCATCATCAATACCTTGTGTTCACGAGGAGTCCAGACCCGGATTTTGCGCTCTGTGGAAAAAGCCAAAAAGCCCCGCATGTTGTTTTGTACAAAGACTGGGAAAGCCAATAAGGAATAAGCTTCCGTGAGTTCCAACACCTCGATGTCCGACCGCCATTCCCGCGCAAGAGCGCTGAGATCTGTTATTGATACAGTCATGTCTGTCTGAAATTGATTCATCACATTCGGACAAAATGAGCATGGGATGCCCAGAAGGTCTTCTTTGTGAGGGGTGATGCCATCCCGGCACCATTCATGTTCGTTGTTCAACACCATGTTGTTCGAACTCAAGAAAAATATTGTGCAACGATCCACATCCAGTAATTGCCCAAATTCCACACATACTTTATCCAAAATCTCACTATAATCGGTATTGGAAGAAGTGATGATGTTTTTACTGAAGCTCTGCATCATGGTATCGATTTTGCTCTGAAACTCCGCCTGGCGCAGTCGCAAGGTGTAGTCATCGATATTTCTGGAAGTGGAACTCATCGCTAAGGGCTTGTTTCGATCGTCTTTCACCAGCCTCGTTTTATGTGCCATATAGTGGAGGCTGCCGTCCTTGTAGCGATTGATCAGCACTCCTTCAAAACTACCTTGTGCCAGGGTCTGTTTTATGATCTCTTCATGACTGGCGTCAGACCCCGGCTCCGCACCCAGAGACCTAATATGCTCGCCATATAATTCTTCTTTGCAATATCCGGTAGATGCGCTTACGGCAGCATTGATATATACTATCTTGCCCTCAAGATCTGTGATGATCACGTTATCACTTATCTGATCCAGAACCATGCCACGTAAAGACAAGGCGTCCAGGAGCTTCTCACGCTCCACACTGTTCAGCTCCATCATGTGGCGATTGTAGTTCATGTCGGATATCAACCCGGCAAATCTGGTGAGGAAACTTGTGATTCGAGCCACTTCTTCATGATTGTAGCGGGGGATCCTGGCAAAGGCTTCCATATATTGTCTTTCATCGAATCCATTTTGCCGGGCTTGAGCTTGGAATAGTGCTTCATCAGGTTCGTCTTCACCAAACAGAAACTGCCCGAAATATAGATTTGCAAGATGCTCTCCGCCGATCAATAAGGGAGTAGTGGCGAGCCATAAATTGTTGGGACACTTATATAGCTTATACTCACCCGGCAACACTTTTTTGTCAAAGCTGGACTTGCCTTTCGTACAAAAATTCGCGCAGAGTTCTGTGGAACCATGGAACAACGCGCAGAGATCCTGCCATTTTGTACGCACCAATACATTGTTATCCAAGTCTATTATGGACAGTGAAAAACCCGTGATATCGAACAAATCGTCCATCAAACTCTGTAAGGAGTTACAATCCAGCAACTCACAGAGATCGCGCGGTAAATCCGGGTTTGCATTCACAGCTTGCTTGCTCATATTCTGATTTAGTTACTCCTCTTGGTGCGAAACATAGTTTTGCTGTCTACTATAATGTCTTTTATAAGATAGTATTTGCATAGTAAAAAAAGAGTCAAGATAAATCTCGTGGAAAGTAGAAGCAGAATCTTGCTGCCTGAGAATGGAAGCGTTATCCTGCCTCTTTTCTATGTCCACAGATTTTCTCTATGAACACAAATTGGCGCCTGAGCGCTACTGAGAACTGATATAAACTTGGCACTACTGTAGGAACTGACAAAACATACTATCATCATTGCAAAGGGGATACTGTCCTATACGACATGCTACGCTTCCAATAGCTTATCGCATGAGATAGGCGGGAAAGTGGGCGAAACACCTTAAGATAAGCTTTGCTTGCCATAGAAGGGGGACAAGCTGCCTCAATCGACAATTCTCTTGACATAATCAATGCTGGAGCAATCTGGTTAAACAGGTGATAAAGATGAAATGCTGCATAATCTCGAACTCACATCCCACCAATGATGTAAGAATCTGTTACAAACTGGGACAAAGCCTCAGTCGCAGGGGAGATGTGCACATAATCAGCACAAACGGTATGGTGAACAGCAGCATCAATCCCTATCAAGTGGTGGTGGATGCCAGTTCTCCGCTGAAGGCTTTGCCCTTGCTGTATCGGGAGGCGAAGCGCCTACGGCCGGAATTGGTGGTGTGCGTGGAGCCTATCACTATCCTCGTGGGGCTTGCCCTCAGGCGAAAGCTAGGCTGCAGGCTGGTCTTTGACTCTCACGAGTTTTTTGCCGATGCCCATGCCGAGCGTGCCGCATTACTCTTGCGGCTACCGGTGAAAGCGATCTACCTGATTGCGCTGCGTTACCTGGCGTCCAAGGCGGATGCAGTGTGGGCGGTTAATCAAGAAATATTAAATCAGCTGTTTCCGGCCAATCCGAAAGCGGAGAATCTTCTGGTATTGCCAAATTATCCGGTGGCAAATGTGTGGGATTATCAGTGTGATGTTCCGGGTGCTTTGGCTCAGCTTTGCGAGATGAGATTCGATCTCATCTATGCCGGGGGGCTTACCCGAAATAGAGGAGTATTCAAAATACTAAAGTGTGCTTCACTGCTGAAAAAAGAATTCCCGCGCATCAAAATCCTGATCTTGGGCAAATTCCACGATCCGGGAGTGGAGAAGGAATTTAACGACAGCGTAAACAGCTACAACCTGAATGCCGTCATCTACTATCAGGAGTGGATTCCTGCCGAAAAGATCGGGCTTTTGCTGAAAAGATCGCGCTTTGGCTTGTGGCTATTCAATCCCGGGATGAAGCGTATGAGCCTTGCCACGCCGCTAAAGGTATTGGAGTACTTTGCCGCGGGTTTACCGGTGATCAGCATCAAGACCCCCCTGATGACGAGCCTGATCGCCTACAACAAGCTGGGAATGCTGTGCAAATACCATTCCCGGGATATCGCCGATGCCATCGCCACCATGTTGAAGATGCCTGAAGACGAATACCTGGCGATGAGCCGGCGCTGCATAGAGATATCCGAATCCCGCTTCAATTGGGAGTCCCTGGAGCCTGCACTCTTCAAACTTATCGACCATATACTATGAAAATTCTTTATATCAGCTATTTCTATCCACCCTTGGGCGGACCTGCCGCGCTGCGTAACCAAAAGACAGTCAATTACCTCAGCAAAGCCGGAGCCGAGATCACTGTTCTCACGGTGGAAGATATCGAGTATGCTTACAGCGACCCCTCTCTGAGCGCAGATTGTGCACAGCGCCATCTGATCCGGGTTCCCTCATGGGATCCCATGGCACTTTTGCGCAAAGCTTTCGGAAAAAACCGTGCTGCTTCGCAGATGGTGTATAAACGCAGCCCGGAACGCCTGAAGCTGATGATCCGGCAACTTGCGCCAATCGACGATAAGATCGGTTGGCTGCCGCTACTGCTGAAAACCGGGCGCAGGCTGTTGAAAAACGGTGATTACCAAATCATCTATGTATCCTGTGGCCCCTTTTCTTCCGCGCTGGCTGCCTATAGGCTGGCAGAAGAATTTCATGCGCGCCTGGTTGTGGACTATCGAGATTACTGGACCCTGCTCTCGGATTACGATCTGATGGGCAACGCCTTCAAACGCAAGATCTCCCGAACTTGGGAACAGCGTATCCTGGCACGAGCGGACTATGTGATCTGTGCCACGCGCGGCATCAGGGATGATCTGGCGGCGGCATTTGATCCCGGCCTTACAGAGCGAAGCTTTGTGCTTTATAATGGTCATGATGAACACGATTTTACAGATCTGGAACCCCGCCGTCCCTCAAGCGAACACTACACGCTCAGTTACTTCGGCAATATCTATGCCCGACGCAGTCTAAAGCATTTGTACAAGGCGATATTGGAACTGGAGCGAGAAGAGGTGGTGCCGCAAAATCTCAGAATTCGGCTTTATGGCAATTTTAACCGGGAAGTATATGATGAGATAATGCATAGCGGGATTTCCGAAAGAATTGAAGTACTACACCAGCTTAACCATCGCGAGGCATTGGAGACCATGCAGGAGGCGGATGCGCTGATTTTGGTAATCAACAGCAGCAGTCCCAAAGGCACGCTTACCTCCAAAGTGTTTGAATACCTGCGTTTGGGCAGGCCTATCCTGGCCTTGGTGCCACAGAATGGTGAGGCGGCAGGATTGTTGCGAGAATGCGGAATATCAACACTATGTCCCATGGAATCGGTTTCCGGCATCAAGGCTTGCTTAAACAGGCTGTTTGATACACCCTCATATGAGACAGAGCTCTCGCCGGCGTTAGCAGCTTATGAACGAGGAGCGCAGCTAAGGGACTTGTACAAGCGAATTCAGACGCTTGTAGCAGTGGATTGATGGCCGATATCACATTTGCTTAGAGGGTAGAGGGCGGAGCCTCGATCATTATTGGGGGGCGGGCATAGCCGGGCTCAAACCAAGCTCAGAAAATCGATGCCTTGCTTACATATATTCCATATCTATGTATGCGCTACGGTCTTCAGGGTATCATCCGGGTTCACCAAAGAAACCGTATCAGGAGCCGTATTCCAGAATCTCCACAGCTCGTTCAAATTGCGCCAAAGCATCCAGCTCAGCATCCAGTTCCACGATGATCTTCAGACCGTGGGCGGCATCGTAACGAAGAGGCTCACTTATCTTTGCGCTAAAGCGTAGTATCTCTGCTTTGGGCGGAGTTTTAGATGCATCATACTCCATGGTCATTATCCCTCGTTTCACCGTGCAGTTTTTTAGTTTCAGACGTTTTGCCAATAGCTCGATCTTGAAATACAGCAAAAGCCATCGTGCGTTTTCGGGCATTTCTCCAAAGCGATCCCGTAGTTCGAAGGCAAAGTCTTCGATATCTTCCATGCTGTTTAGTTCTCCCAATCTGCGATATATCCTCAAGCGCTCTTGATCGTTATCGATGTATTCCGGGGGAAAATAAAGATCTACCTCGGTCTTGATGTTTTGTCTGCCGGCGGGGCTGTCTTCGGTGTATAGAGCTGTGGTATCGCCGCTCTCGGCATATTCTATGGCTCTGCCCAACAGACGGTTATAGTAGTTAAATCCGATGGCTTGGATGATGCCACTTTGTTTGGTGCCCAATATTGTTCCGGCACCGCGCAGTTCCAGATCCCGCAAAGCCACCTGAAATCCCGCGCCCAGAAAGTCGTATTGGGTGAGGGCTTCCAGGCGTTGACGTGCGACGGCGGTGGTGCCCTTGGGTATCAGGAGATAGGCGTATGCCCGGCGATTGCTGCGTCCCACTCTGCCTCGCATCTGATAGATCTGCGCCAGGCCGAAGGTATCGGCACGATCGATCAAAATGGTATTGGCATTTGGGATGTCTATACCGTTTTCGATGATTGTAGTAGAGATCAACACCTGAAACTCTCTATCCACAAATGCTTTCATTACCTCTTCCAGATGATGTTCCGGCATCTGCGCGTGCCCCACCATAAAGCTGATATCCGGCATTTCCCGACGCAGTTCGGCAGCCACAGTTTCGATAGTCTGCACGCGGTTGTGCACAAAGAATACCTGGCCTCCGCGATCCACTTCCCGGCGGATGGCGTCCTTGATTACTTCCATATCGCGCGGGGTGATGATGGTGCGGATGGGCAAGCGCTCTTTGGGCGATGTCTGCATCAAAGATATCTCTTTCAGCTTTGCCAGTGCCATATTCAGGGTGCGAGGGATAGGTGTAGCGCTCATGTACAGGGTATCAACATTGCTCTGAATGCGGCGCAGACGGTCTTTGTGTCGCACTCCGAAGCGATGCTCTTCATCGATGATGAGCAAGCCCAGCTTGGGGAATTTGACATCTTTTGAGAGCAGACGGTGGGTGCCAATGGCGATATCCACACTGCCACCGGCGATATCCTGAACATCCCTTGTAATCATAGCTTTGCTGCGAAAGCGGGAGAACATGGCTACGCGCACCGGATATTGCGCCAAACGTTCTTTGAACACCCGGTAGTGCTGTTCTGCCAAAAGTGTGGTAGGTGCCAATACTGCCACCTGATAACCACTGTTCACTGCTTTGAAAGCGGCGCGGATGGCGACTTCCGTCTTTCCGAAACCCACATCTCCGCAGAGTAAACGCTCCATGGGCGAAGGCAGCTCCATGTCGTCTTTGATCTCGCGGCCTGCTTTTGCTTGATCCGGAGTATCTTCGTATATGAAGGAATCCTCCAGTTCTTTTTGCCATTCTGTATCCGGACTGTGGGCCAAACCGGGACGACTGCCCCGCTCGGCATAAAGACGCACCAGATCGGCAGCGATCAATTCGATCTGCTGTGTAGCTTTGTGCTTGGTATTTTGCCATTTGGCGCTGCCCAGTTTATTCAGGGCGGGAGCGGCACCTTCTTCTGCCACATATTTACTTACCAGAGAGAGCTGGAAGGTGGGCACGTACACTCTGTCGTCGTTGGCATAACGCAATACCAGGCATTCCACCTCCTGTCCATCCAGTTTAATGATTTTCAGACCTTCAAATACCCCGATACCGTGGTCCACATGCACCACATAATCTCCGGGTTTCAGGTTTTCGTAGTCGATAATGGTCGCGCCGGGGGCAAAGCGCGGGGCGTAGCGTTTGCGTTTATAACGGTTGAATATCTCATGATCTGTATATAGTCCCAGTTTCGCATCATCCAGTTCAAAGCCTTCATGCAAGACTCCGATATGGCTGAGGTAGGGCACACTGTCGCCGATCATCTGGCGCATGCGCTTTTCCTGAGAAGCGTTATCGAAGAGCAGGTAGTGTTGCCAGCCCTGTTGGCGTTTGTTGGCAAGAGATTGAGAAAACAGTCCCAAATCTCCCTCGAAGGCAGGCTGGCCGCTAAACGGCGCGCGGATGTTTTCTTTTATTCCGGGCAGCACAAATTCGCTTTGAGAAAGGTAGACATTGTCACTTTGCTTCTTGCATTTGAAAAAAGCCTCTTCACTTAAGATGAGTTCTTTTACTTTTGGTATCTTGCCCTTGCTGCCGTGTTTCAGTTCTTTGCGATATTGACTGTGGGTTTGTTCGATCAAGGCCTCCATCTCCTCTACTACATAGCTGTAATTGCTGAAGATAAAGATGCGTTCGTCGGGCTCAAAATAGTCGGCAAAGGGGCTGAGGTCTTTGGTGAGCAAGCTATAGTAGTTTTCGATGCCTTCAAAGAAGCCTTTCTCGCGTATCCTGGCGATGATCACAGACCCGGAATCCACATCATCCAGAGACAACTCGCGGGCGGGGATAACCGTGATTTCGCCCAGTTCCTGCGAGATAGAGCGCTGTGTGTTTGCCGAAAAGCTGCGGATAGACATGATCTCATCGCCCCAAAACTCGATCCGGACAGGGTGCAAGGATGGCGGTGAAAATAGATCCAGGATGCCGCCGCGTTTGGCCGCTTGATACACCGTGGATACCTGATACTCGATCTCATAACCCATGTTTTGCAGGCGCTGCAGCAGCTCGTCGGGGTTCAGTTCATCACCTTTCTTCAATTGAAAAATATGGCTGGAAAGGATCTTGCGGGATGGAATCAGGCGCAAAAAAGAGCGGATCGACAGGCTGTATATGGCGGGGATGGAACTGCTGATGTTGTTCAGCAGAGTGATCATGCGGGTGGCGCGGATAGAATAGTGGGGCGAACGTTCCTCATATGGCAGGATCTCATAATCCGGCATATAGAAGGCATTGTCCTTTCCCACCAGGCTCACCAGGTCGTCCCAGAGGTCTTCAGCGATGATATCGTCCTGCGAAACCAGGATGATGTTCTTCCCCGTTTTTGCCCAGATGTGAGCAGCTACCAAAGCCCGGGCACTTTGGCTGAGGTGATAGATCTGGCTATCTTCCCGCAGAGGCAGAAGATCCCTGAAAAAGGCGGAATCTTCCAAGTGTGAGGCGATTTTGGTATATAACATTGATCCTGTCCTTGGCTGTTGCTAGCGAGGGATCCTCCTGAAAGCGAAGGGCCTCATCATGCGTTGAGTTATTGGCTTAGATTGTGCAGCACTTCGGCCGGATCGAGGCTAATCTGTACGGAATCCCTGAGGTTCTTCAAAATCAACTTGCCTTGCGCTAATTCATCTTCGCCCAGGATGATGGCATAGTCTGCCCCGGAAGTGTCCGCAGCTTTCATCTGAGCTTTGAAAGAAGTCTTTTCCGGATTGTATTCGGCGTAAAATCCAGCTTCACGCAGAGTTTGCAGAATGGGCAGGATTGCTCTTCGGGCTTCTTCTCCGATGGCGACGGCATATACTTTGGGCCGGACTGTTTCCGGCAAAGTGACACCTTCTTTCTCCAGTGCCAGGAGCAAGCGCTCAAACCCGCCGGCAAAGCCGATTGCAGGTGTATCTTTGCCTCCTATCTCAGCGATCAGAGCGTTGTAACGTCCCCCGCCGGCGATGGAGTTTTGTGCGCCCAATGCGTCTACTATCACCTCAAAAGCAGTGTTTGTATAGTAGTCCAATCCGCGCACGATTGCCGGATTCACCTTGTAAGCAATTCCCATAGTGTCCAGATACTTTAGTACTTCAGCAAAATGCAGCCGGCAATCCTCATCCAGATAGTCCAGCTGAGAGGGCGCGGCTTTGCGGAACACCTTGCAGGATGGCACTTTGCAATCCAGGAGCCGGCGAGGCTTCTGCTGATAACGCTTTTGGCAATCCGGGCACAAGTCATTCAGATGAGGCCGATAGTATTCCCGCAGGGCTTCATCATAGTCCTTGGCACAATTGGCACAGCCCACGCTGTTGATTTCCAGACGCAATTCTTTCAAGCCCAGAGCTTTCAGAAAATTCATCTCGATGGCGATCACTTCTGCGTCGAAATAGGGGTGATTGCTGCCGATGAGTTCGATGCCGTATTGATAGAATTGGCGGTAACGGCCGGCTTGGGGGCGATCGTAGCGAAACATGGGACCCATATAGAAAAGCTTGCTGCGCGCTCCGCTCTTGTCCATGTGGTTTTCCACGTAAGAACGCACCACGGGGGCGGTTCCTTCCGGGCGCAGAGCGAAATTTCGGCCTTTTTGATCGCTAAAGCGATACATCTCTTTTTGTACTACATCGGAGTTTTCGCCGGAGCTGCGCTCAAAGAGCTCCGCCATTTCGAAGATCGGGGTTGTGATCTCGCTGTAGCCGAAACTGGCGGCTACTTTGCGGAAGATATCCTTTACATATTGCCATTTTACGCTATCCGCGGGCAAGATATCAAAAGTTCCTCTGGGGATTTTATACATCATGGTTTCCTCTTAATCAGGTCATCAAATCTGCAGGTGCCTCTGCCGTCAAGCAGTTCTGAGGGATATTTCACATCGATCAGATACAAGCCTTCTGCGGGGGCGGTGGTAACCAGGTTCTGGCGGGGGCATTTATCTGCCAGCAGTTTGGTGATGGTATCCGGACTCAAGGCAAAATGGGAGATGTTTGCCAGCGTGCCCACAATGCGGCGTACCATATTGTGCAGAAAGCGATCGGCGCGGATGTAAAAAGTAAAATAATCTTCATCTTCCACGATGCTTATCTCCTTGATCTCGCAAATGTGATTGGGCACCTCGGGATTCAAGCGCCCAAAGCTGCTGAAATCGTGCTGTCCCAATAGGAGTTGGGCTGCGTCCTGCATAGGTTTCAAGCTTATTCTCAGATGAGGAATAAAGCCGCTGTATAGCCGGTTGAAGGGATCGCGATCCTTGCTGAGCAGATATTTGTAATGCCGTTCAAAAGCCTGATAGCGCGCAGAAAGATCATTGCCTATCTGCCAGATCTGCAGTACTTTGATGTCATCAGGCAACCAGCGCCGAAAAGCTCTCAACATCTGCTCCATCGTCATCCTGCCCTCATAATCAAAGTGGGCGTATTGTGCCAAAGCGTGCACTCCGGCATCGGTGCGGCCGGCGGCTATTACCGGGACGGATACTCCGCTAAATTGCTCCAGCGCCTTTTCCATCACGCACTGAATGCTGCGACCTTGCTTTTGCTTTTGCCAGCCGATAAACTCGCTGCCGTCGTAGGCCATTTTGATGAGATAACGCATAGCAGCTATAATCCGTTCACCAGCACCAGTAAACACAAAAAGAGCAAACCGTAGAAATTTGCCCGAAGATTGATTCGGGGCAGAGGGCTGTCATTCTGTATATAGTATAGCACTTTGGTTTCAATGGCGTCGCTCTGATCATAAACCTGTTTGCCGGATAGCAAAGTTTTGTCCAGAATCCCGGCTATGCTGTCCTGCCTATCCATACCTCGATATAGCTCAAAATAGCGCTTAATAAACAGCCATGTAGCCAGAGAGTAGGAGAGTAGGGATTTACATATCTTGCTATTGCACAATGGCTTCAGTTCTGACCACAGTCTTGCTTTATCCAGCGATGCCCATACTGCCACGGTTATGAGAACCAGATACAGGATCTTCATCGAAAAGATGACAGCAAGGGGAAATTCCACTTTGAAGAGCAGAGTAAAGACCCAATACCCGGCGAAAAACGTAAGTAATTTACGCACAGCAAAGATAAATCTGCCATATAGCAAGGGCTCTGCGGCAAAATAGATGAGGAACAGCAGGGTTTGGGATATCAATTGCCTTAGCGATACTTCAAAGGCAGTGCTCAGGCTCACCAGGAAGATCAGCAGTCTTAGCAGAACATGCTGTTGACGGATCAGATTCAATCTCATTAGCTTCAGTTATCCGCTTCCTCGGGAGGAAGGGGACCTGGGCTTTCTTCCGGTATCGGCGGAGGGATCGGGTTTGTATCTTGTCCTTCGCCGGATTTATCCTCACTATCTCCGGATCTACCGGTCTCAGTTTCCTGCGGGACTGCCTCTCCGGAAAGACTATCGGGTAGTGCCGGGCTAGCGTTATCCGGGGCCGGAATGGCTTCTGCCTCATTTAGATCCGGTTCTGTGAAGAGGCTGTCGCTCTCTGCCGGAGCCACATCCGCGGGAAGCTCCTGGGGCAGAGCGAGTGTATCTGCCGATGTAGCCTCGGTCTCCGGCAGATTATCTCCGATGCTGTTCATACTGTCGGCGACAGCGTTTGCCAGGCTATCCTCCGGCTCGTAGTAACCGTAGTTGCTCTCACGTTTCAAGAAGATTTGTCCATCGTAAAAGAGCCGTGCCGCTTCGGCATATTCCTCAGGCACGTTCTCTGCCAGCAAAGCGTCCAAATAGCTTTTTGCCTGTGTGGTATCCGGCTCTTCAAAGCTGTAATACCAGCCCAGACGGTAGTTCGCTTTGCCGCGTAAATCTGCAAATTCACTTTCTGTGAAGCTCTGCATCGCCTCCAGCAAAGAATCGGGATGAACCGGATAGTAATCCAGCGCGCTGTCAAAAGCATTTTCAGCTTCTTCCAGTACAGGATCCACCAATTTTGGGGTTTTCCCCGCAGCTATAGCGTTGATGGCAGCAGTGTACATATCGCGGGGATAATGCTCTGTCATGTCTTGCCGGATCGCTTCGGCTTCATCCTCACGCCCTTCAAGCTCGTGCAAAATGCTGAACATGGAGAAACTGCAGAAGGGGATGATTTCGGTATCGTATCTTGCCAGTGCGACGTCAAGGGGCTCCAGGTTAGTTTGCATGCCTTGTATCTCAGAGCGCAAAGATGCCAGCCTGGCTGTGGCCGCCTGTATGGGATCCGCTTGCGCTTCCTCCTCTTCGGCAGATGGTGATGCAGAGGCGGCCAAACTGTCCGCTGCCACGGCATCACTGTCCGCTGCCGTGAAAGAGCCCGCCACAGAGTCGCTATAGGAAATCTCATCTTCAACCGGCGCAAGCAAGGAGTCCGACACCACCGTAGTATCCGGAAAATCCGTAGCCACAGAGTCGCTGACAGCAGCTTCCTGACCGGGGGAGCTAAATACGCTGTCTGCCGGGAGTATTTCCTCCGCGATCTCGAGGCTATCCGGCACAAAGGCGCTCAGGCTGTCGATCTCAAGCTGTGTTGCTTCGATTACACCGCGCAACGAATCTGCCCGTGCTGTGATGCTATCCCGTTCGGAGATAACCACTTGATAGCTTACCAAGGCGGAATCCGGTAATGCGATGGGATTCAGGAAGCTTTCTGCTCTCTGATAGTGATAATCAAGGAAGGATTGCAGGTTTCCGCTGTCCTTAGGCTTGGCACCTTTGGTCTGGTTGATGGCAGCTGCCAGTTGGGATGACGCTTCCGAGTATTCGGATTTGCTGTATTCTGTGCGCACTTTATTCAGATGACCTACAGATGCGTCCCAATCTCCCCGGTGATAATAGAGATATCTTCCCCAAAAATAATACGCGGCAGCGGAGTGCTCTGTGCGGCCATAGCTTTTCGTAACATCTTCCAATTGCTCCAGACCGTCTTCTTCTTCGCCGGTTGCTAAAAGAATCCTGGCATGCAAGACCTTCGCGCGGGATAGCATATCCGGGCGGCTTTCATTGCGCACGAGGTGCTTAGTTTCTTTCAGAGCGTCCTGATAGCGTTCCAATTTATACTGGTTCAAGGCGATATAATATCGTGCTTCCAGTTTTCTCAGCTTGGGGATGCCGCGGGTGCCCACAAAGGTGGTAAATTCCTCCAGGGATTTCTCGTAGTCATCTTGCATAAAATAGTTTTTGCCAAAGATAAAAAAGGCGTCTTTGAATTCATCGGTCTTGCGATAGTCTTTCAGAATGCGTTCCAGCCAGTATTGCGAGCGGATATAATCCTCATCGTCGATCTCAAAATCCGCCAGGACCAGCAGAGCCCGAGCATGGTGTTTGATGTATTTGGGATTGCGGACAAATTGTTCCAACAGGGCTTCGGATTGCTGGACCTGATTAACCTCGCGCAAGACTCTGGCCAGATACAAATGTGCCTCCGGAATGTGCTTGCTGTCCGGGTATCCTCTGATCAGGTTTTCAAAAGCGTCTTTGGCCTGAAAGGCGGAATTCTTTTTGTAATACAGGGCTCGCGCCATCAGAAACAGAGCGTCGTCAGCGCGTTTCCCCTTGCTGTTTCGGGATAGAATGATGCCGCATTTCTGGATGGATTTGGTATATTCGTCGATGGCTTGAGGCGTGGGGCGGCCATTGGCACTCAGGGCACGATTCTGCGCGCTTTCAAAGTATTTTTTGGCATTATACATGGTGTTGTCGATCCCGCAGGCGACAAGTATGCCAAGCAGTACCAAAAGTGTTGTTACGCGCATGTATCTCATGGTGCTATAGCCCCGGGTCTGTGCCATTCTGTCAATAGATTTTTATCCCGCTTTGTTCCACTGCCTTCAAAACGGCGCACTCTTTGATGGCTGCCACACTTTTATGCAATTCGGGATACATTACCCGGTCTTTAGCCAATCGCGGAGAAAACTCACGCAGGCGAGCTTTTGCCAGCTCCAGCGCAGCAGAGCTTTTGATCTCTCTGATGTCTATAGCCTGAGCAGCTATCATCCACTCTATGGCCAGAACCGTGCTCACATTTTCCACTACTTGCAACAGCTTGATGGCGGATACGGAGCCCATGGACACGTGATCTTCCTGATTCGCGGAGGTGGGTATGCTGTCTACCGAGGCGGGATGTGTCAGAACTTTGTTTTCCGAGATCAGGGACGCGGCAGTAAGCTGGATGATCATGTATCCGGAATCCAGGCCCGGACGGTGTGCCAAAAAGGCGGGCAGACCGCGGGATAATGCCGGATTCAACATTTGCTCCATGCGGCGTTCGCTGATGTTTGCCAATTCACTGATGGCGATGGCCATGGTGTCCATGGCGATGGCAAGCGGCTCACCGTGAAAATTACCCCCGGATATTACTTGTTTTTCTTCCGGGAAGATCAATGGGTTGTCGGTGGCAGAATTGATCTCAATCTCCAGTACTTTACGGGCATAAGCCAAAGCGTCTCTGGCCGCACCATGCACTTGAGGAGTGCAGCGGAGGGAATAGGCATCCTGAACATTGGCACAATTCTTGTGGCTATCACGCAAAGGGCTGTTTTTCAAGAGGCTGTTGATGTTCTTTGCAGAGATCAATTGTCCCGGATGAGGACGTAAAGCGTGAACCAGAGGATTCATCGCATTGGGAGTACCCAATAATGCGTCGATACTCATCGCGGCCAATACATCGGCTTGTTTACACAGGTTTTCGGCGCTTATAAGGCTTAGCGCAGCAATGGCAGCCATCACCTGAGTGCCGTTATTGAGGGCCAAGCCTTCCTTGGCTTCCAGCGTTACAGCGCTGATGCCGGCTTTACTCATCGCTTGTGCCCCGCTCATCTTTGTGCCCCGGTAGCAAGCTTCCCCTTCACCAATGAGCACCAAGGCCAGATGGGAGAGCGGGGATAGATCGCCGCTGGCGCCCACAGATCCGCGCATGGGGATCACTGGGTGAATGCCCGCATTCAGCATCTGCACGAGCGTCTGCAGAGTTTGCAGGCGGATGCCGGAATGACCCTTTGCCAAAACTGCGATCCGAAGCAACATGATGGCGCGAGTGATCTCTTCATTGTATGCTTCGCCCACACTTACGGCATGGCTGCGGATGAGGTTAGCCTGCAATTCAGCGATGTTTTCTTTGGCTATGGAGACTGTGCTGAATTTGCCGAAGCCGGTGGTAAGCCCATAGACAACATCACCATTGGCGATGATCGATTCCACATATTCACGACAGCGGGTTACTTTGGCAATGCTTTCTTCAGAAAGGCGGATAGGCGCTTTTTGGATCGCTACTAACGCTACGTCTTCCAGGCTCAAGCTGTTGCCGTCGATGATGATTTCTTGCATGATTCCTCTATTGTATGCATTTTGTTTATGATTTAAGTATATACAAAACTATAATTATGCTCAACACATGCTGAGGCGGCATTTTTGTCAAGCAGGGATTGGTTTGGCATTTCCCCATTTCCGGCTGACCCCTCTGAACTGTTAAGTTATAAGAGTCACCGAAAATTGCAAATCCGCTCACCGAAATCTGCAAATGCTTGAACAGATCTAAATCTAAGGCTACATGGCTTCCTTGCAAAATCCATATAGGTATATTACATATACCATTAAGATTATTCTTATCAAGATTTGAAGTTAAACCTGAACAATGCTATTGGAGTTCAAGCCGGCAAGGAATCTGGCAAGGGAAGACCAATTTTTCAAATCTCACTGTCAGCTCTGTAGACAGTGTTAATCAAGTGGTCATCAAGCGTTCATCAAGCGTTAATAATTAACGCTTGATTAAGGCTTGATTAAGAAGTGATGTACGCCGTGAATACAGGGAGAAAAATGAGAAAAATTTGGCAATCTTTGCTTACCGCTCATGCTTACCGCCCTTCAAAGAGCTTTTGGATAACGACCAGGTAACTGTCATAGATAACAGTCATAGATAACAGTCATAGATAACAGTAATAGATAACTGTCATAGATAACAGTAATAGATAACGGTAAAACAACGGTAAAACCATATCGCTCACCACACCGGGCACCACCGGGCTGAGATACAGAATGGCGGTATTTCCCCAAACCAGTTCCGCAATCGAAGTGCGGAACCGGGCACTAACTAAAACGCTTCTTGAAACAGTTCCCTGATAGCGTCACTGTCCTTCACGATGCCGTGTACGTGCCGGAAATTTGCAAAGAATACCTTCCCTACTATGGGGTCAAATTGCCGGTTGATATTGTTCAGAACTTCTTCTGTGGCTACTTTTGTGCCCAGAATGCGGCGATAAGGTCGCTGACTGGTCATGGCATCAAAACTATCGGTAACGCTCACGATACGCGCCAAAGGATGGATATCTTTCAGTTTGATGCCATAGGGATAGCCCTCGCCATTTGCCCACTCATGGTGTTGCAGGATGATTTTGCCGATCGTTTCCGGCAGACCGATGGGGCTGATGATCCGGGCACCGACTATGGGATGTTGCTTGATCTCGTTATATTCGCTTTCCGTGAGGCTTTGTTCTTTACTCAATACATTGCTCAGGATTCCGATTTTACCCAGATCGTGCAATAAAGCACCGATGCGTAGCTGGACTAATTCTTCGGCGTTGAGACCCATCAGCTTTCCCAGCCTCATCGACATCGCCGTAACCCTTTCGGAGTGCCCCCTAGTGTAGATATCGTTCACTTCCATGGCGTTGATCATGGCGTGGATAGTGTTCAAATAGCTTCTTTGCAGTTTGGAATTCGCTTCAAAAAGCTCTATGGTGCGCTGTTTAACCAAAGATTCCAGATGATCTTTGTAACGTTTGTTCTGGATCCGCAGGCGGTAGGTTTCATGCGCTTTATTCAAGGTTACGGTTAGTTCATCCAGCTCAAACGGCTTTTTCAGAAATTCATAAACTCCATAGTGGATGGCTTTACTCATCATATCTGTATCCGAGTATCCCGCAATCAGGATCACCGGAAGATCGGGATTTATCTCTGAGGAATGTTTCAAGATATCCAATCCACTGATGCCGGGCATGGAGACATCGCTGATCACAGTATGATAATCCCGGGTATTCAGCAAATTCAGAGCTTCCCGGGGATCTTCACACACATCTACCAAATATGCAGGGTTGTGCCTCAAGCCCAAACGGATGCTATCAAGAATGGACAGGTCATCATCGATAACCAGGATCCTTGCTTTACTATCAAACATATTCTCCTCTAGATGAAAATGTCTTCTTGGGCGCCGTATTCTTTGACGATATCTGCGAAGTTATTCGCCACTTTGTTTACTGCCGTACTTACCCGGTGGTATTGTAGTTTTGGCTCGCTGAATGAAAGTAACAAGCCGCGCAGTGCGTTGAGATCCTGAAACGAATCATTCAGCCAGGGATCATAGGCATCGGGCGGTAGGATGAGCGGCATGCGGTGATGCAGCGGCAACATCAGTTCATTGGCTTCTGTGGTGATGATGCCCAGAGAGGGCACATAGCTGCCGTCATCGCTTTCCCACAAGTCGTAGATTGCGCCCATATATAGCAAGCCGCCATCGGCAGGATAGATGTAATGCGGGATTTTCCCTGGAGCTTGCCATTCGAAGAAGCCATTGGCGGGCACTATGGCTCTGCGCCGTATAAAAGAGGCCTTGAAGGAGGGTTTTTCGTGGATGGTCTCGCTGCGGACGTTGATCAGCGGAGTCTTGGGCATACTCTTCATCCAGGATGGTATCAATCCCCAACGGAAAAACCCATTGTAACGGATCCCATCCTTGCTGACGATGGCCATTACCTGCTGCGTGGGCGCAACATTATAGGAAATCTCCAGCTGTTCCGAACTGATTGTCGCGTTCAATTCCTTCTGTAACTTCAGCAAATGATCGTGTGTTAGCACTTGTGCAAATCTACCGCACATATCTAAACTCCTAAGTGTTGACAATATTCTGGGGATCTGGTTTATTGGCAAGGAGAAATTTATCCTCAAGCCGGATTTTTTTAATATTCTTTGCAGCACAGGAGATATGATGCACAATAAAGATATGAAAATAGTGATGAAACGCCTGGAAGAACACTTCTATAGCGTGAAGACACCAATCGTGGACTTGATTCAAGCCAAGACCAAAGATCCTTTCAGAGTGCTGGTAGCTACGATCCTGAGCGCCCGGACCAAGGATGAATCTACCGCGAAGGTGGTAAACGAACTCTTCACGAAAGTGCAAAAGGCTGATGATCTGGACAAATTAAGCTCGTCAGAGCTGGACCGGATCATCTATACTACCGGATTTCACAATGCTAAGACCAAACACCTGAAAGAATTGCCCCGGGTATTGCGCGAAGAATTTGGCGGGGAAGTGCCCAGCGAGATAGATGATCTGCTAAAGCTTCCCGGTGTGGGGCGCAAGACGGCGAATTTGGTGCGCGCGGTGGCATTTTCCCTGCCGGCCATCTGCGTGGACATTCATGTACATCGCATCTGCAATCGCTGGGGCTATATCAAAACTAAAACACCCTTGGAATCCGAGATGGCGCTAAGGGCAAAACTCCCCACTCAGTACTGGCTGAAGATCAATTCCTATGTGGTTGCTTTTGGGCAAAACCTCTGTAAACCGCGTAAACCCTCCTGCGATAGATGCCCCATCTACGATTATTGCAAAAGAATAGGAGTGTAAGATGGACAGAGCAGATAAATGTGTTTTTTGTGAAATCCCCGCCTCGGCTTATCTGCTTTCCAATGACTATTTCTACGTGATTGCGGATAAACGACCGGTCTCGAAAGGGCATAGTCTGGTGATCTCCAAACGCCATGTAATGCAATATTTTGATCTCTGTGAAGAAGAATCCGTGGCGCTGTTGAAGATCGTGAATGAGCTGAAAGATGTACTACAGAAACAATACTCTCCCAAAGCCTATAACCTGATGATGAATTGTGGCAGCAAAGCCGGGCAAACCGTGTTTCATTACCACATGCACGTGATTCCCCGATACTGACTCTTTTGAAAAAACATAGAAATAATTAAAAAAACCCGGGTATGATGCCCGGGTTTTATACACTGTTTAAATGGCTTACATGCCGTAGGTGCCTACCTGTTCCGGAACGATCAGTTCAGCTTCGGTGGCTTTCAAAACATCCTCGACCGTGGTGCCGACGGCTACTTCGCGCAAGACCAGGCCACTTTCTGTTACTTCGATCACCGCCATATCCGTGATGATCAGGCTAACCTTGCCTTTCGCGGTGAGGGGAAGATTGCATTCTCTTAATATCTTGGGATTGCCGCGTTTGTCGCAGTGTTCCATGGCAACGATCACCTTGCGGGCACCGGTAACCAAATCCATCGCTCCGCCCATGCCGGGAACCATCTTACCGGGAATCATCCAATTTGCCAGATTCCCCTGTTGATCCACCTGCAAAGCGCCTAAAACCGTGGCGTCGATGTGCCCGCCGCGAATGATGGCAAAACTAAGCGCACTATCAAAGAAACTGGCGCCTTTTAGGGCTGTGATGAAGCCGCCTCCGGCATTTATCATATCCGGATCTTCTTTACCTTCGGCAGGACTGGGTCCCACGCCCAGCATACCGTTTTCACTTTGGAATACTACGTGGACTCCTTCGGGAATGTAGTCCACAGCCATGGTGGGCAAGCCAATGCCCAGATTCACATAGTCACCGTCTTTAAACTCTCGGGCTATTCTGCTACCGATCATTTGTCTTTTATCCATGGGTGACCTCCGCGCTCTTTACTAAATAGTTTACAAATACACCGGGGCAAGCTATCAGTTCAGGATCCAGCTCGCCGATCTCCACGATTTCGTCCACTTCAGCGATGGTGATCTTTCCCGCCATGGCCATAATGGGATTGCTGTTGCGGGCGGTTTTGCGGAAGATGAGATTGCCCATCTTGTCTGCCTTCCAAGCTTTGATAATGGCTACATCAACTTCGATGGCAGGTTCCAAAATGTAATCGATACCACTGAGATTGATGATCTGTTTGCCCTCTTCCACAACAGTTCCAACGCCTGTGGGAGTGAGGATGCCACCCAATCCGGCTCCGGCAGCGCGCACGCGCTCCATCAGTGTGCCCTGTGGTACCAGTTCGATGTCGATCTGTTTTGCGTTCATCTGAGCTTGAATCTCTTTATTTGTGCCCAAATGCGATACCTGCGCGCTCTTGATGAGTTTCGCTACCACCAGCTTGCCTACTCCGCGATTTTCCCAATCGGAAGCGATCACAATCATATGCAAATCTGCTGTCTTGCTTGCTACAATAGCATCGATAATGCTTTCAGGGGCGCCAACGGCCAAAAAGCCACCAATAGCCAGGCGAGTGCCGGGCTTGATCATCGCTGCAGCATCGGCTGCTGAAATCAATTGTGCCATAATCTCTCCTATTATACACTATTCATATTGCGGAGACACATAATCCGCCGCGGGCTTTGTGTCAACCTTTTAAATGCTTTTACTCCCGGGCTAAATGCTTGTGCTGATCAACTCGCGCCGGTGTCATCCGAATTCTCACTTTGTTTTGTGGATATAGGCATACAGGAATATTACTTGACAGTTCGTCTCCGAAATAATCAATGGATTCAAGCGCTCAGTACTACTGCTGCGGGCTTCGGTCAGCTTTTGCGCTTGCCTGTGTTTGCCCCGGCAGCTCACGCGGATCCTGTAGAGCAGCGATCTGTGCATATATAATAACTCAAGTTAGCCAATTGGAAGGAAAGATGAAACGGATTCTGTGGTTTATTTGTCTTCTTATCCGGATACAGGCGGCATTTGCAGTATCTGTCTCAGAAACAGAGGCGATAGCACTTGGAAATACCGTATGGACTCATTATTCAGGTCTGCAAGCTGAATGTGTCGACAGCCACCCATATTTCCCGGATTCAAGCTCAGAACAGGCGGCTTTCTACATTCTGTGCTATGAACCAAAAGGTTTCATTCTGATTGCCGGAGACGACAGAGTAATGCCGATACTGGGATATTCTACCGATACTTCCGTCAATATGAAGGAAATACCTCCTGCTGTGGATTGGCTTCTACAGGAATACGCGTCTGTCATTACCGAGAAAAGAAAAACGGAATCTGAAACTGACCCGGCCTGGAGCGGGCTGCGCAGGGGAGATCTGAGCGCATACCGCAACCAACGCTCTGTAAATCCTATACTTGAGACCATCTGGGATCAGGATTATCCCTACAACGCAGGATGCCCCGGTGATTCCTATGGTCCCGGAGGTCATGTCGTGACAGGATGCGTGGCAAACTCAATGGCTCAGATCATGAAACGATGGAATTACCCCCAAAACGGATTGGGCTACCATTCTTATGTCGCGCCCGGTTATGGCACCCAAGCCGCAAATTTTGGCAATACTACCTATGATTGGGAAAACATGCCCAATTCCATTACCACGCCCAATACCGCCATCTCCACTTTGATGTATCACTGCGGCGTGGCCGTGGAAACGGAATATGGCCACCACGCCAGCGGTGCTTATGTGGAAGATGTGCGCGACGCCATGGTGAATCATTTCCGCTATCACAGCGGCGCTTTCTACGCAACAGCGTCTTCATACACCGGTTCAGAATGGATAAATATGCTTCGCTATGATCTTGACGAAGGCTGTCCCATCCTGTATTATGGTTACGGACCCTCCGGTGGGCATTCATTCATTTTGGATGGGTATAACAGCAATATCTATCACGTTAACTGGGGCTGGGGCGGCGACTGGGACGGTTATTACAATCTTTTGTTTTATCTGAACTATGAACTTCAGTTTTCTTCCTGGCATGCTGCTGTCATGAACATCCGTCCGGCAAATTCCGCGACTCTGACGGGTAATGTCCGTTCTGAGGGCAACGCCATCGAGGGTGCCTCAGTGGTCTTGGAGGGGACCTCATACAGCGCCATAACAAGCAATCAGGGTCACTACCGCATCCTGGGCATCGCTCCGGGCACATACCGGGTACTGGTATCCGGTGAGGGATATGAACAGTCAGTACAAAGCGTTGTATTGCAGAATGATATCATCACAAATCTTGATTTTGAGCTGGATGAAATACTGAACCTGAATCCTCCCACCAATCTGCAAGCCGAGCTTATCGAAAACAATGTGCATCTGCTCTGGGAAGCCCCTGAGGCCCCGGATTCCGGATATGACAATCGCGAACTGATGGGTTACAAAGTGTATCGAAACAACGTCCTGATCGCCACCATCAATAATCCTGCAATATGCACTTTCACAGATGACAATCTCCCGGAATCCCACTATAGCTACGATGTTACCGCTCGCTATACTGCCGGTGAATCTGCTCCCGCCCATGTGACAGTACTTGTGAATTGGGTTTTACCGCCGTTGGTCTATGAGGAATCCTTTGAGACTTATGCCGATTTCAGCACGGAATTCCCACCCTGGACAGTGTTTGATATTGATCTTCAGCCCACATTCCCTGTGCTTGATCACGATTATCCGAATGCGGGAAGCCCCATGGCATACATGGTATTCAATCCGCTCTCGACCGAGCCTCCCATCACAAATATGACAGCTCAAGCGGGTTCGAAGTTTGCCGCTGCCTTTGCTGCAACGGAGGGAGCTAACGATGATTGGCTGATTAGCCCGGCTCTGAACCTGGGCACAAACAGCTTCTTAAAGTTCTATGCCAAAAGCTCTTCCTCCATCTATCGTCCGGAACGTTTTCAGGTGGGTATTACCACCGATCCCTACCTGACGCCGGATTCCTTCAATTTCATCAGCGGACCCGGATACTTGGTGGCGCCCACTATCTGGACAGACTACAACTACGATCTTTGTGCGTACGACAATCAGCAAGTGTGGCTCGCCATTCGCTGCGTATCCGAAGAAGCCATGGCTTTCATGGTGGATTCTTTCCGTCTGTATTGCGATCCCGGAGCTCCCACTCTGATGAATATAAACCTCAATGCCGGCTGGAATCTGTGTTCCTTGAATGTAAGTCCCTCCAACGCCAATCTGCCTCAAGTATTGGGGACCATAGCTTCCCGGGTGATGCAGATCAAGGGAACCGAGGGTATCTGGCAAGCGGATAATCCCTATTCCAGCCTGATGAGCCTGAGTGAAGGCAAAGCTTACAACATCCAGATGGAGGAAGGTGATACTTGGATAGTGGGCGGTGAACAGATAGCTCCCGGCAGCCCCATCCCTCTGGCTGAAGGCTGGAATCTGGCCGCATATTATCCCGCAAGTCAGATGGATGTAGCAGACGCCATGCAAAGCATCGCCGCTAACCTGGAACAGGTGAAGGGCACCGACGGAGTTTACATACCTTCAAACCCCTATTCCACTCTAGAATTCATGGAGGCAGGCAAGGGTTACTGGATCGAGGTAGATAGCCCTCAAAGCCTGGTGTATCAAGGCACCGCTGAAGAAACCCGGGCAAAGGTCGAAAGCAGCACCAGCTCCGGAATTCGGGTGATGCCCGGCAGCATGAGCATCCTGGCGCGTTGCGATTGGGCCGGTGCCGGAGACACCTTGATCGCCAAAGTGGGTGAAGAAACGCGTGGTGCTCAGAGTTTGATCGATGTGGAAGGATTTCCCGCCGCTCTGCTGCAGGTATTTTGCGTGGACAACGAAGAGATCAGACTATTCATCAAAACTAAATCCGGCGCGCTGATCCAAAGCGAAAACCGGATTATCGGTGCGGTGAACGCGGAACTGGGTAGGTATCCGGAGTTTATGGTGCTAAAGCCAAGTCTGCAAAGCCCACAAAGTCCCGCCATGGGCATTCGTCTGCTGGGAACTTATCCAAATCCTTTCAAACATAGCACTTCCATCAGCCTGAACATTCTGGAGGAGGGCGAAAGTCCGCAATTGGATATCTACAATATCAAGGGTCAAAGAGTGCGCAGTCTCAATGCCCCAAAGGGCGTGGCAGGTCCCCTGGAAATATCTTGGGATGGTACGGATGAAGAGGGTAGAAGACTCTCTTCCGGGATCTATCTCTGCAGACTGCAAAGCGGGATCAAGCCTCAGTGCATCAAGCTGATGCTCTTGAAATAAGGAGGATATTGTGCAAAAACGAAATATTGTATGCCTTTGTATCACGGTTCTTTGTTCCTTGCTGTTTGCTACCGATCCCTGGCCGGATCCGATGTTATTGCCCGAAAGCATGACCCTACTTGCCAATGTTTCCATTGACGCGACTCCCGCCTCTGCCGGAGACATTTTGGCAGCCTATGTTCAGGAGAACGGTGTTACCCAATTGCGCGGCAAGGGCGAGATCGTGGTAATTGAGGGTGTCTCCGGCTGTCTGCTGCAGATCTACACTGCCGCCGATGATGAAGATATCCGCTTTATGGTCTGGGATCAAAGCTCAGAAAGTGTGTGTCACAGTGAGCAGATACTCTTATCTCAGATCAATGGCTCAATAGGCTCTTACCCGGACAATATGTATCCGATCTCCGCTTACTCCGGCTCGATGACAGCTGATCCCTGGCCGGAACCGGAAGAAATGAACTCTGCCATGGCGATCATGACACAAGTATACATCAACGACGTTCCCACCGGGGCAAATGATATCCTGGCGGCTTTCGTAAGAGTGGATGGTCAAAATGAATTGCGAGGGAAGGCGCAGGTAAATGAGCAACAAGGTTCTACCTGCATGATTGAGGTTTTCAGTGAAAGTAACACCGAAACCATATACTACCGGGTTTGGGATTTTGAAAGTCAGATGATGTATGAAGACGAAGGGCTTTATCACTCTGAAATAAACGGACAGGCCGGTTCATATCCCGACGATCTGATTCTCATCAATCCGGGTGGCGCGCACATCGTTCCGCGTCCCACATTCAGCATTGTACCGGGCATATACGATTCGGAGCTGTCACTATCTCTTTTCTGCCCCTTGATGGATGTTTCTATCTGCTACACACTTGACGGCACAGAACCCGGACCGGATGATATTGTATTCAGCGATCAACTGCCGATTAGCATATCCGTTCCCGACAGCCTTCAGATCAAAGCTCGTGCTTTTAAGTCCGGATGGGAGGCGAGCGGTATCTTGCAAGGTGAGTATGTGGTAAAAGAAACCGTGGCGGAACCCTATTCGAATCCTCCCGGCGGAGAATATGAGGAACCGGTATGGGTGCGGCTCTTCTGCGTCACCCCGGATGCAACCATATACTACAGCCTAGACGGGTCTGATCCGGATACGCATTCTATTCAATATTTTGGCGGTTTCGATATCGCCCAGGATACTGTGCTAAAAGCCAGAGCTTACCATGTGGATTGCTATCCCAGCCCCGTAATGGAATCCACATACCTCATCGCGTCGGCGAATCCTCCCCAGGGTGGCACTCCTTCGGCTACGGGTATCCGCAAGGTCTATCCCAATCCCTTCAATGAATCCCTCAGCATAGCAGTAAGTATCAAGGACGCTCGCCAGGACTATCACTTCATGGTCTACAATCTTAAAGGGCAATGCGTTCACCGGGAGTCAGGCAGCGGATCCGGGGATTTCGTGTTAAATTGGGATGCCGGGAACAAGGATAAGCCTAAGCTGCCCGCGGGGATCTATTTTCTGCGCTTCAAAACCCCGGAAAGCTGCTCTACAAAACGAGTGATCATGTATTGACCGGGAAGCCTTGACTCTCTGCCTCCTGTATATACCGGGTCCCGGCTCAGTCTTGATTGATCCTGTGCTCAGCCGCCCGGACAGATCTCAGCCCATCGGCAGGCGAGGCCTATGAGTTGGCCTTTGTAACGATATATTTCTCTATCAAGTGTTTGTCTGTTGCCGGAATGATTACTTTCAGGTGGATACCGTCATCCCGGTAGTCTTCGCTTTCAATGATGCCGACATCGTGCAGGCGGGAGACCAACGCGGTCTGAGCATAGGGCAGCAGCACGCTGTAGGAACGGTTATCCATCAGAATCTCTTCTATCTTTGCCAAAAGCTCCTCTATTCCGGTATTCTGGGCGGCACTGATGGCTACAGAATCCTTGTAAAAGCGTTCCATGATGGTCTTCATCCTGTCATCGATCAGATCACTTTTGTTTAGCACCAATAGCTGAGGAATGCCTTCGGCTCCAATGGACTTGAGCACCTCATTCACTTGAGTTACATAGTATTCGTGACGTGGGTCGGCGATGTCCACGATGTGCAAGAGAAGGTCCGCATCAACCGCTTCCATCAGAGTAGCACGAAAAGATGCGACCAGGTGGTGGGGCAGATGAGAGATGAAGCCCACAGTATCCGAAATCACGGCAGGAGCGCCGGTGGAGAGCTTCAATTGCCTACTGGTAGAATCCAGAGTAGCAAAGAGGCGATCTTCCACCAATACACCGGCATCAGTGAGGCTGTTAAACAAGGTGGATTTGCCGGCATTGGTATAGCCCACCAGGCAGATCTTTTTGCTGTTTTCGCGTTGTTTGCGCTGTGTTTCCTTTTGTTGGGTAATCTGATCTATGGCTTTGCTTATCTTGCGGATCTGCACCCGGATGAGGCGTTTATCGATCTCAATCTGTTTTTCGCCCATGCCCCGTGATGCGGATCCACCTGTGGCGCGCACGCTGCCCCGCTCTTTGTCGAAATGTCCCCAAAGTCGCTTCAATCGTGGCAATTGATACTGCAATTCTGCCAGCTTTACCTGTAGCTTGGCTTCTTTGGTTTTGGCGTGTTTATGAAAGATGGTGAGGATCACTTCAGTACGGTCGATTACCTTTATGTGATAGGTCTTTTCGATATTGCGGGCTTGGATGGGGGAGAGTTCGTCGTTCACGATCAGTAGTCTGGCCCCTGCCTGGAGCATCTTGGTGCTGATGTCTTCCAGAAAGCCTTTGCCAAAATAGCTGCTTCGCTCCGGTTGGTTCCGTTTCTGAGTATATCGGCCCAGGATAGCGATGCCGGCAGTGTCTGCCAGGCGCTCCATCTCATCCAAAGATGCAATACTGTCTTCCGCATTGTCGTTTTGCCTTATCACTGCGGCTATAAAGGCACTGTCTTCTTCGTTTTCAAGCTCTTCCCATTCTTCGGGTTCCAGCTCATCGTATTCTTCTATCAGATATTCTTGTGTCATTCAATACTCCTTGCATTCTGCGTTTGAGCGTGGCTTTGTGATCGTTCTGTAGTGTATCAGGGAGTTTATCTTAGTTGATCACGGCGAATTTTCCCCGGGCTCTTTCGTCGTCCATCTCCACTATGTAGAAATACACGCCGCTGGAGATCTTTTGCCCCTTGTTATTGGTGGCGTTCCAGCGCCAAATGATGCGGTTGTTTTCGGGATTGAAGGGGCCGATGTTTGCTTTGTGTACCAAGCTTCCGGATGCATCATAGATGGCTATTCTGCCCTTTTTCCCGGCGGGGAAATTCATGAAGGCGACCTCGGAGTGTTCAAAGCGTTTGAGGGGATTGGGAAATACCACGATGTGAGACAGGTCATCGATGTCGCGCAGGGCAAAACGGGCAAGGTTGTGCAGCGGTGAAATGGTGTTGCCAAAGAGATCTTGTACATTCCGGATCTCGATGAAATATGCTTCATTACTGAATTTTAGGGCACCGGCGAAGCTCACGATCACCCGCGCGCCTTCGCAGAGTACTTCGATTATGGCGTTTTCGGGATCATTGTCCGGGCTGTTCAAGATGTAATTTCCGCTAAACGAAGCGCTTGTGGGTTCCAAGTCTTCATCGAAGATGATCTCCACGCTCTTGTTTTGGTTTATGATATTCACGCTCTGCACTCTGGGGGCGTCGATGTCATTCACATAGGCAAAGCTGCAGCTGCTTTGTGTCATCTGGATTCCGCTAATGCCGCTGATGCCATGCAGTTGCAGAGTCAGCAGGCTATCGCTGGGTGGGATCTGATCCCGAAAACGAAGCTGGACGCCATGCTGCTGGGCAATACTGTTCACCGAGATGGGCATGGCCAGATCGTGAGACATTTTATAGAAATTCGGATTCAGAATGTGGGAAGGCATAGCTTGATTGAATAGCAAACGGATTTCCCTGCTGCCGATCATTGTCGCTTCCAATATCTCGGGTACGGGCATGGGATTGGCTGTGTGCCAGGCTGAAAGTGCGCTGCCATTGCTGAAATCCGCGCTTATGGCATAGCTGTAGCTATTGCCGCTGTGTACATCGGTATCCAGGAAGAATTCCGCTTCCACAGTGGTAAGCAGGATGGGAGCTTCATCTTCAGTGCGGCGATATACGCTGTAGGCATCTGCCCCCACGCCTATCCAACTGATGTACACCGCATCGGGTCCCAAGGCCTGAGATATCACGTTGATAGGAGCCGAAAGGCCGGGATCTGCCTCATTTACCATCCATTCTACCGCGACCAGCGTATCCGCGGGGCTGAAAGCATTTGCCAACACTCTCACCTTGTTATCGCTGCTCCTGTATGACGCCAGACGATAGTTCATGCTGCTGTCGCCCATAAAGATGGGCTTGAAGGCACCGCCTGTGTATTCCAATATGTAGAGATTGGGAGAGAGCGCCAAAATCAGCTCGTCTTTACCGTCGCCGTTCAAATCCGCCACAGTGATGGAACTCTGAGAGTCCACGCTGTTGAACATGATGTTGCCCATGCTTACGAATATGGTATCAGCCTCGCCGCGGGTGAAGCCCTCAAAGCGCCAGAAATTAAGATCCGGATTGATACTGTTTGTGTTTGATCCACCTACCACAAAATCCCGCCGTCCATCACCGTCAAAATCTCCGGCGGCAAGATGATAGGTATTGCCCACGGGAAAGCGATGATGCCAGATCATCGGTGCATGAGCATTGTTTTGCACCTCAAAGATCATGATATCTCCGTCTGTATCGGCACAAAGGATATCGGGCCTGGAATTGAAATTGAGGGAATCCACGATAACAGTGGGCACAAAGTTGTTGCGGGTAGCAGTGGCGGTGTTGTTTAGTAACAAGTTGCGAGGCAGCATCATGCCGCTGAGATTGCGGGAATATAGCTGGATGACACGTTGGTCGGGGAGGTTCTTTACCAATAGCAGATCGAGTATGCCATCGCCGTTATAATCGCCCATATTGCCGCCGGTGATGCCGGTATCGCTGAAGATCAGGGAGTCCGCAGAGGGATAGGGTGCAGCAGCTTGGGGATAGCTCTCCCACAGCTTTGCGGTCTCGGACTGCAGTAAAAGCAGCTCCATGCCCCCGTTAATGGTATTGCCCAGATCCAAGGGCCATCCGTTTTGCCCGAAATCGTGTTTTGATACGTGACCGACCGGGCCGGGTTCATACGCATGGATGGCTCCGTAACCGGCTACGGGGAGGTCCATTGCCAGATACTCCGCTTTACCGTTGCCGTCAAAATCGTGCCATCGGTTTAACGGAACTTTTGCGCTGCCCACCTCTGTTTTGGTGTAGCCATGGGCGGGGACGCTCTGGTAATGGATATTGATGGCATCTTGATGCAAGGGGCTTTGACTGCTGATCTCAGAGCGGTTTGTGGCTTGTATCTGAAAGTCGATGTTACCTTCCGGCAGGTATTGAGGCAAGGGCCAGATCTGCAGAGTATCCAGCACGGTACCATACACTGTGTGTTCTTGCTCCAAAGAATCCGTGATCATCAAGCGGGTATGCACCGGTTCGTCGTAGACGGCGCTTATATAGTAACGCAGGTTTTCATTGTCATAGCGGGAAAAGCTCTGCAAGGAGCCGGGCTTTATCTGCGGAGCGCTGCGATCCACCCTCACGGTAAAGTAGAAATTGTAGCGATTCAAGGTGTTATAGCGCTTTTCATACTGAATTCTCATCATATAGGTATCTTCGGGCAGATAGTCCGGAATATAGAACTCGCCGAGGCGTCCATTATGCACTTCTTCAGTATATTCCACCGGCAATTGTGTGTGCTCTCTGGCGTCCATCCACACGGATTGGTAAGGATTGGTGATGCTGCGATACATGATAGTATAACAGGCAAAATCCTCTCCATACACGCTGCCAAAGATCTCCGTGCTACCGGATATTGAAATCTGATCCAGCGGGTAGAGCACCTGCACAAAAGGTGGATCCAGATTTTCTATGAGTTTGCGCACATTCAGCAGTCCATGACCGGTGCGGATATCCAGACCGGGGGCGTCGATATCGTCTGTGGAAGAGAGTAGTCTGGCGCGCAATTCCGCCGGCGAAAGTCCGGGCATCAGCGACAGTAAGAGAGCGGCAGCTCCAGCCACGTAGGGAGAACTCATCGATGTTCCGCTCATCTCCATATACATATCGGCTCCGCTGTCTTTGTATGTGGATATAACCGCCTCTCCGGGCGCCACCAGGTCCAGATCGTAGCCATAGCTGGAAAAATTTGAAAGCACCTTGGCGGCGTTCACGCTACCCACGGATATTACTGTGGAAAGCTTGGCGGGATACCCCATATTGGGCCCGCTGTCATTACCGGAAGATGCCACCAGGGTTACCCCTTTGTTGTAGGCATATTCGCAAGCATCGGCGATGATGGCAGAGTAATTTGGGTCGCCCCAGCTCATATTGATCACGTGACAGCCGTTATCCGCAGCATAGATGATGGCAGCCGCGGCATCGTCATCTTGCAGGAATCCGGCTTCTGCAGTTCGAAAGCCCGCCCTCAGAGGCATCAAGCGAACATTCCAGCATACTCCGCTGATGCCAATGCCGTTGTTTCCCATGGCTCCGATGATTCCGGACACGTGAGTGCCGTGAAAATTCTCATCCTCTACATCGTTATCCTGCTCCAGATAGTCTCCCAATGCCACATCGCTCATCTGGGGAGCATCGACAAAGTCCCAACCGCACCAATCATCCACATAACCATTCCCATCGTCATCTATCCCATTATCCGGGATCTCCCCCAGGTTTTTATATACATTGCCGGCCAGATCCGGATGGTTTATCAGCATACCGCTGTCGATTACGCCAACTATTATCTGTTGATTGCCCGTGCCGTAATCCCATGCGGTAGGGAGGTTTACCAAGTGATGAAGTTGTCGGGGGAATAAGGGATCGTTTGGGTTTCCGTGCATCTTGCGCAGATAGTTTGGTTCCACATAGCTGATACCGGGAAAGCTGAGACTCTTCATCTGCGCCAGATCGGGCATAATGCTCAGCTCGGCGCTAAAGTAATGTCCCGCAGGCATTCCTGTTATTGCTTTGATGTCCTTTAGTCCGTGATGAGCCAGGTAGCTGTCGAAAGCCCCCAAACCGGTCTTAGCTCCATTCAGGTAAGTAGCTTGCGTGGTTTTGAACAGGACTTGGCCATCGCTGTATTGTGGCATTGCGTAGCCGGAACCCGGTATGCCCGCGAGCGCGATTGTCAACGCAAGCAGTGCTATCAGTGGTAATTGAAATACATGGTGTCGTCTATCAACTAAACTATCGAAACTCATATAATCCTTTTATTGCTATGCCCTGCAAAATATTTAGAATATGTAGCTTATGCCAAAACTGTGTACATCGCCCAGACCCTTATCATAGGGCACAAAGGCGTAATCTATCACAAATGAAGATATATTCAGGCCAAAGCCCGCGCTGATATCTGCAGAATCATGATTGAATCTGTAGCCCGCTCTCAGTTTCAAACGCTCCAATAGATTCAGTTCCGCTGCCAGATGAGCCTGCAGGTCCGCATCTGCCGGAAGACTCATGCCCGCTTCCAGGCCCAGATACTGTTCAGCGATTTCGAAGCCCTTGAAAGCGTCTAGATCGTAGCTGAGGGGCAGCTTCACACTTTCTTTGTCCAGCTTGTTGCTGATGCCCAGATTGCGCACTGCGGCAGAGACCCGGCTATCTTTGAACATCGTGAGCGTGGTGATGCCGATATCCGTGGAAATGGCCAGGGAAGACGCGGTATCCAGCTTTTGATAGGCAATACTGAGGTTTGCCCCGGCATACAGATTTGGCGTGATACGCAGCGCATAGTTGCCACTGGCTGCGATATCCGTGGGATTGTAGTATCCCAATAGGCTGCCGATATCATCGCGCTTTTCGATCTCGCCATAAGTGAGATTCCGCAAGGCCAGACCGATGTGGGAACTGCGTCTGGCATAGGAGTATACTAATGCTGTATATGCCGTATCTCCTATCCAATTGCTGTGTGAGGCAGAGGCACTGCGGTAAGAGTGCATCGCCGAAGACGCTGGTTGCCACATCCACGCAGTCATGTTTGAAGGATTGTTCAATCCCTTGCCCGCCAGTGCGTTGCTAACCGGGTTGATGGGGATGTTCAAAAATTTGTAACCATAATCCGAGCCGTCGTTCACACTTTCTGCCATCAGGCAGAGGGCGAGGCTGATCATCACCAGAGCCGTTATGTATCGCTTCATCTATGTATCGCTCCTAAAAATTACTTCTCTATGCCAAAACGGAGGCGCTTGGTGCTGCCACCGCCTGTTATTACGGCCAGATATATGCCGCTGCTGAGTTTTGCGGACGGAATCTGAAAGGCATCCAGATTTCGCAGATAGGCATATCCCATCGCTTTTTGTTTAAAAACCATGTTTCCGGTGATATCGTAAATGGCAAGTACTATTTCCATATCTTGCGTGGGCATCACCGACAGTTTGATCTGAGGTCCATATATTTGTTTGAGGGGATTGGGAAAAAAATACAATTCATCTTCCACAAAAGCGCTGCTGCTTTCATATTGATTTTGAAATTGGGAAGGTCCGCGGGATGCGGTTCTGCGCAGATTGGCATATTCACAGATCCAGCTGGTATCCACGGTTTCGGGACGATAATCCGGCAGTTCTTTGCGGAATATCGTGCCGTCGTCTGCCGCCATCCAGATATAATACAGGCTATCCGCGCCGGAGGTCACAAAGGGCAAATGCCGCCCTCGTTTGGCGAAGGAATGGGGATAACCGGGTTTGAGACGGGAGCTTTCTTCCCATACCACCAGGCGATTGTGGGTGAGGGCTGAAGCCAATTCCAAGCTGCCATCTCCATCCAGATCCAGGGCAATGGCACCGGCAGCGAGGGAATCGGCATGAAGGTCCATATTGAAATATATGGAGCTGATATCCGAACCCATATGGTCAAAGATATACACGCGGTTCGATCTGCCGACGATCAGATCCAATTTGCCGTTCGAATCCCAATCCTGGATCGTGATAGCTGCCCGGCTGCTGTCCGGAAAGGCTACCGGGAAGCCATGGCGCAGATTGATGCCATTGTCGTTCAAGTCAAACACATAGAGGCTGGAGGGGCATTGAGCGATGAGGTTCACTTCATCCTGCAAGGGGGCGGCAAACAGTGCGAAAGCCAAAGAATCTGCAGGCAGGGCAATGGGATCCACCCGCAATTCTGCCCGGTTCTCATCCCAGTGCATTAGGCTGTATTGATCCTCGTGTTCATCCCGCAGCAGAGCAAAGAGCTTGCCGTCTATCCAACTGAGGTTTGAGGTCATCTCTCCATCGAGCTTGATGCTATCGTCATCGATGACGGCTTGACTCTTGTCGAAACGGAGCACAGTGTTTTTCTGCAGAGTCTCATCATAAAGCGGCAGGTAGAGCTTTTGCGATGTATCCACGGGATGGCTCAACCAATGATGGTGCTCCAAATTTACGTTAAAGATGATGTTATCCGGGCTCATTCTGCCCAATCTGGCTATGGTTTCATGCTGAATCGGCAGATATATATCGGATCCATCCCAGGTATAGAGTTGAGTAATGCTCTGCCTGTAGACCGGAAAGCCCTCTGCCATGGTGTCGTTGGCAAACATGGCCAATCTGCCGTCTGGCATGGGATAGAAAATCTCATCAGAACCATCGCCATCGAAATCCAGGACCGATGCAGGCAGTGAGCTTTCGCCTTCAAAGCCGGCATCTAAACGCCAGGCAAAGCGCACGCTGAAAGTCATTTGATTGCCGCTATCGCTGATGTCGTATATTTCCAGAGGGATGCCGCCATAGTAGCTTTCACTGGTGGGCATCGACAGGATGCCGTTGTGAACTGAATCGCCAAAATAATCGTTGTTTCCGGCGCGAAAACTGTCGTATGGCCCTCCATATTTATACTCGCTCATCACAGAAGTATCCAGATTCTGATATCCATCTGCTTCCTCCAGATCTACTCCTTTGTGCGGGGCGTAGCTATTTACCCGGTTGAGGTCAAAATTTGGCGTGAATTTCTCCGCGATCACATTCTCATCGATGTGCCAGATAAGGATACCGCTGCCATCTGTGCTGGGATCCAGACCGTATCCGGGCAAGAAGAAATCCCATTCACAACCTGTGTAACGGTTTTTTGAGAAATTGAAATAGGGGATCAGTTGGCCTTCGTCATAATAGTCCTGTTCGCCATCAGGAAGGAGCTTGAAAGAATAGCTGGGCCAGAGCTCGCTGAGGTTGTCCGCACTGGATGGGGCCATGCTGCCGTCGGGATTTTGCTGACGGTTTTCGATCAGAAAGTATTCCATGTCCGAGATCGGGATTTTGTATAGGCGCGGTTCGGTGGATTGATGGTCCAGAAAGTGATTCAGACTCAAGTTTTCTGTGGCCTCGTCTATTACTACGGCCTCTTCCCAGCCCAGATAGTAACGGCTCCATGCGGACAATTGCGCAGGAACATAGCCGTTGGCATTCCACACTCCGGTGCCCATCAGCCCCCAATTTCCGATGCCTTGGCTTGCGCCGTCGGCGTCATTGCCGTCAAAAAGGGTCGGTAAACCCAAGATATGCCCAAACTGATGTGCCAGAACTCCATAAAGGCTGAATACATATGCCGCAGCATTCGGATCTTCGGGCCCCGGGAAATAGTCGTGATACTCATCTTCCGGCACCACTACGATGTTGGTGAGAACGGCGCCGTCCGGTGTGGTGAAGCCGGGATATTCGTCGTTATCGGGTTCGAAATAGGATTGCAAGAGCCTTCGCGTGAGGAACGTGGACCAAATAGTGGAGCTTCTGTCTATATTATCGTCAATATCGGTTTCCTGACCTGGTCCGGCATGAAAGATGATCAATCCGTCGTAATCCGAGAAATTGATCAGTGGAGAGCACAAAGGCATTAGATCCGGCAACATTTGCGGCAGATTGGCATCTGTCTTTTCACTGCTGTCACTACCGTAATAAGACATTGATCGCGGTAATCTGAAAGCTTGGGGATATACGGTATAATTCATTTCGTACGCGCTGTGAGAAGCGTCCAGATAAAAATCCGCCAGATGCAGCATCCAGCGTTCAAAAAAGGCAGCATCGTGCACCAGAGAATCCGGATACGCGGGCTCCAGGCGAAAATGTACATTGCTGAATTCCACCATCAAAACCAGTATGTTTTGGGGAAGATCACCCGTCCGGTGCTTTGCAGACAGACTCGAGGCTGCGGGAATCGTGCTATCATCCCCCGCAGCGGCTTCGGCATCGGAGGCAGGCGGCAATTCCATCAAGGGAGCTTGCCAGTTCGGCGGTGTTCCCTTATATAAAGGATGCGGTGGAACCATGGCTTGCGCCAGAGTACACAGCATTGCTATCATGCTCAAGAGTATTAGTTTGGCCCATTTAGGCATATCGGTCTCTTCTCCCATATTCATACTGTGAAGATACAAATGCTTTTATTCAATTATGAGCAAGCTATTTGAATAGTCTTTTCAAGTCAAGAAAGAAATGGATGAACAGATGGGAACACCCCGACTTCATTATCTGATATAGCATCGAGATTTAATATAGAGCAAGAAAATAAAGGCCGGATATTTATCGAGCTGTGGCGATCCCCGCAAACCGCGCCGGAGTCATCTACCCGGCATTGGTTGCCGGATGTTCTACAGCTATTTATACACTTAAGAGTATCTCAGGATCATGTCTATAGCTTCAATATCAAACATCCCGGATGTCATGATCTGCATCATAATCCTGCAAACCTACGCAATGCAAGGGCTTCAGGGGGATACGAAGTTGCATGAAAACCCCGGGCCGCATTCCGGATGAACCCGGGGAAAGCTGACATATTGGAACCTTAGAGCGGGGCGTTTCTGCTCAAACTGGTGATCAAGCGCAAGTGGTCTACATCTCTACATCTTTAAATCCAATTCTTTCTCAATTTTCACCCTGTCTTGGTGGCGTTCATCACTTCTTTATCAAGCGTTTATCAAGCGTTAATAATTAACGCTTGATGAACGCTTGATGACCACTTGATTAACACTGTCAACAGAGCTGACAGAGAGATGGGGAAATCCAGAAAAAATGGCAAACCATGGTAAAAAAAGGCCAACAACAACCATGGAATCGATCATTACTGTTACCGGTTATTAGTTATTCAAGTTATACGCACGCAAAATGAGTTAGTGGATCAGGATGCGTCATTGATATTCAAATCGAATGATCTTTCTTCACAATTGGGGGGGGGCGAATATGAACTGCACGACAGGATAATGCATCGGGCACCGCTGCATCTCCGGGCCATGACAGCTACAACTCTGTATCAAACAAATCAGTTGACTAAATCCAGCCGCCTCAAATGCTGGTATTCTGAGAAATAAAATTGGAAGTACCATGCTAAAAGCCAAAATATTCGTACAATTGAAGCCCAGTGTTCTGGATCCGCAAGGTAAGGCTGTAAGCAATTCCCTCAGCCACCTGGGATATGATAATGTGATCGAAACACGTATCAGCAAATACATTGAGATCAGGTTTGATTCTGCCGACAAGGAAAAAACCGGCGCGGATACCGAGAAGATATGTGACAGCCTTTTGGCAAATCCCAATACTGAAACCTACCACTTTGAGCTGGAGGAGATTTAGCCTTGCGAGTTAGCGTAATCACTTTTCCCGGTTCAAATTGCGATCACGACGCTTACGAGGTCTGCGAGCGACGCGGTCATGCCACGCGCATGATCTGGCACAAAGATAGTGATCTGGAAAATCCCGATCTGGTGATATTGCCCGGAGGCTTTTCCTATGGTGACTATCTGCGTTGCGGAGCATTGGCACGCTTTTCTCCGATTGTGAACGAAGTGCTTGCTTTCGCGCGCAAGGGAGGTTTGGTGCTGGGCATCTGCAACGGCTTTCAGATCCTTACCGAAACCGGCTTGCTACCCGGCGCATTGATGATGAATCGCAGCTTACGCTTTATCTGTCAACACCAATACCTGCGGGTAGAAAGCGCGCAGAGTCCCTTTACAAACGGCTTGATTCCCGGCACAGTACTGGATATTCCCATCGCGCACAAAGAAGGCAATTACTTCATAGATGCTGAGGGTTTGGCGCGGCTGCAGGATAAAGATCGGATTATGTTTCGCTATTGCGACGCCCACGGTATGGTAAACGACGCTGCCAATCCGAATGGTGCGCTGGACAATATCGCGGGGATCGTAAATGATGCCGGCAACGTTTTGGGCATGATGCCACATCCCGAAAGAGCTGCCACGGATAGTGTCTGCAGCAATGACGGTAGCCATATCTTCAAGGCGATAGAACTGTTTATAGATGGTGTTGCTTGATTTTCTTATCCCGCGCCTCTGCACCGATTGTCATAAACGCTTGGCAAAAGGTGAGAAGCATCTGTGCGCGGAATGTGCGAGCAAGGTAAGCCCCTGCCATGATAAAGGCTGTCCCAAATGCGGAGCTTCAACCATGAAAGGGCTGTGTTCGCAATGCGAGGAGATCGGCTATTCTTTCGAATTTGTTCGCTCAGCCTTAAGCTTTCAAGGACCGGTGGCGACATTGGTTCATGATTTGAAATACAGAGCCATGAGAGCTCCGGCAGATTACTTTGCCGAAAAAATGGCAAAATCCGCCGAGGGCTACAAGGCCTTTGATGAATTTGATTACGTGGTTCCGGTGCCGCTGCACAGAGTGCGGAAGCGGGAGCGGGGCTACAATCAGAGCGAGATCATTGCCCGCAAACTGGCCGGGAAGATGGGAAAGACTTACCTGAATTGCATCAAAAGAACGCGCTATACAAAGAGCCAGACCAATCTGGTGCGCGCAGAACGGCTGAAAAATCTCGCCGGTGCTTTCCGGGTGAAAGATCCGGCACAAGTAAAAGGAAAAAAGCTGATATTGGTGGACGATGTATTTACGACCGGCAGTACACTGAACGAGGCCAGCCGCGCGCTATATGCAGCGGGTGCTACCCGGGTTGCCGGCTACACTGCCACCAGAGCATAGATTATGAATTATAAACATCCGGAGATTATCTCCACCATCAGTGATGAAGAAGCCTTTGAGCTGATCGATAAGGTAGCACGCTTTATCGCCAGCCGTCAATTGGCGCCCGCCGGGATTATGTTGATAGAATCCCTGCATCCCTTGCATAGCATCGGCAGCCAAGCCATGTACTTCATCCTGCCTTTCGCAGAGATCATCTTCGATAGTGCCAAATACCAGCGTTTTGCCTTGATGATTCATGAAGAGAAATACATCAAACTTCTGGTGCAACGCATCGACGAGCTGGATGAGGAGATAAACCGCGAACGCCGGGCTCAAGCCAGATTGCGCCGTACGCGCCGAAAGAACCGAATAAAGAGCTTTTGGAACAAGATCTTTAATATAAAACATAAAAGCTGAATAAGCGGAGGATATATGCAATACGATGAAAAACGCCTGACCCGGATAGTAGCTACCGACTGTGGCAGCACAACTACCAAGGCGATCTTGATTGAGTATGTTGACGGCGAATACCGTCAGACCATCCGTGGCGAGGCTCCCACCACCGTGGAAGCACCTTTGAACGACGTTACCAAAGGTGTAATCAATGCCACGCAGGAATTGGAAGAGCTTGCCCGCCTGAAGTATAACAACCCCAACATCAAATTTATGGAAAATGGTGAATTCGTAATACCCCGTAATGGCGATATCGGAGTAGATGCCTATGTGTCCACTTCCTCTGCCGGCGGCGGTTTGCAGATGATGGTTACCGGGGTGGTTGCTTCCATGACCGGTGAGAGCGCCGAACGTGCCGCTCTGGGTGCGGGCGCTATCGTAATGGACTTGATAGCCAGCAACGACAAGCGCATGAACCACGAAAAGATAGAACGCATCCGTCACCTGCGTCCGGATATGATCCTGATGGCGGGTGGCGAAGATGGCGGTACCATCAAGCACGTGGTGGAAATGGCAGAGTTGGTAGCCGGTGCCGATCCCAAGCCGCGTCTGGGTTCGTCATACAAACTGCCGGTGATCTATGCCGGAAATAAAGAAGCCGTGGGTGAGATCGAAAAGACTCTATCAGAAAAAGTAGGTCTGATGGTTACCGAAAACCTGCGTCCAAAGCTGGAAACCGAGAATTTGGGACCGGCTCGCGACAAGATTCACGATATATTTATGGAACACGTGATGCAACAGGCTCCCGGATATAATAAGCTGATGGAATGGACGCAAGGTCCTGATAACCAACAAGTGCCGATTATGCCTACTCCGGCTGCAGTGGGAAACATCATGCAGACCATCGCCAAAGACGAGCAAATCGAAGTAGTGGGTGTGGATATCGGCGGCGCAACTACAGACGTATTCAGCGTGTTTACCGAGGATTATGTGTTCAACCGCACAGTGAGCGCGAACCTGGGTATGAGCTATAGCATATCAAACGTATTGGCATCCAGCGGATTGGCCAATATCATGCGCTGGGTTCCCTTCGATATCAACGAAAACGAACTGCGCAATATGATCAAAAATAAGATGATCCGGCCCACCACGATCCCATCCCTTTTGGAAGAATTGGTGCTGGAACAGGCGATCGCCAAAGAAGCCTTGCGCTTGGCATTTGAACAGCACAAGGAATTTGCCAGCAGCCTGAAGGGAATGCAGCGCCAGCGCGACATCAGCGAAGCCTTCAGCCAATCCACCTCAGGAGCGTCCATCGTAAACCTGATGACCCTAAGCCTGTTGGTGGGTTCCGGCGGCGTGCTGTCTCACGCTCCGCGTAGATTCCAGACCGTTATGATGCTCATCGATGCTTTCCTGCCGGAAGGTATCACAAGACTGGCCGTGGACAGCATCTTTATGATGCCGCATCTGGGCGTACTGTCCGAAATCAGCCCCAAAGCAGCGACCGAGGTGTTCCGCAAAGACTGCATGGTGTATCTGGGCAGCTGCGTAGCTCCGGTGGGCAAGGGCAAATATGGCAAACCAGCTTTGTATGCGAAATTGGAACTGCCCGATGGCAGCGTCTTTGAAGAAAACATCCCCTTTGGCGAAATCCGGCTGATCCCCTGTGAAGGGGGGAAAGTGGCAAAAGCCACCCTGAAGACCTCTTCCGGCTTGGTTTTGAATAGCGAAAAAGCCAAAGAATTGACGGTAGACCTGCACGGCGGCGAAGTTGGTATCGTATTGGATACCCGTGGCAGACAGCCCTTCACCCTGCCTGTGGACAAAGCGGAACGCATCAAATATCTGAAAAAATGGATGCGCGAACTGAAAGCATACCCCGAAGACATCTTGGTATAGGAGGAAAAAATGGGACAAGCATATTCTGCCGGATTAACCGTAACCGATAGCATGATCGTGCGTAAAGAGCGCATTCTGCCCCTCAAAGGCAAAGTCCTCGTGAACAAAGGAGCCAAGGTGAAAGCCGAAGATGTGGTGGCCGAAACTCTCCTGCCCGGAAAGGTGGTCCCCTTCAATCTGGCAAACAAATTGGGTGTAACGCCCGCACAATTGGAAAAATACATAAAGATAAAACCCGGTGACCAGATCACGAAAAAGACCATCCTGGCAGAAAACGCCGGACTCTTTGGCCTGGGCATTTTCAAAAACGAAGTGCGCTCTCCCGTAGAGGGCGAAGTGGAAAACATCTCTGCAGTTACCGGACAGGTACTGCTGCGTGAACCCCGCATTCCGGTTCAGGTAAAAGCCTTTCTGGATGGCGTGGTTACCGAAGTGATCCCGGATGAAGGGGTCGTGATCGAAAATAAGAGTGCCTACATTCAGGGTATCTTTGGCATTGGCGACGAGACCACCGGAGAACTGAAGATGCTGGCTACTACTCCGGACGACGAGATCGATGCCGGAAAGATCGATGATTCTTGCAAAGGCAAGATCATCATCGCCGGAAGCTTCGTGCCCTTCCATGTGATCGAAATCGCCCGCAAGCATGGCGTGAAAGCCATCATCACAGGCGGCATCGATGATCAGGACATCAAGAAACTCTTGGGATACGACATCGGAGTGGCCATCACCGGTCATGAAAACGTGGGCCTCACCATAGTATGTACCGAAGGTTTTGGCAAGATCACCATGGCAAAAAAGACCTTCGATCTGCTCAAACAGTTCGACGGTAAAAAAGCTTCCGTGCACGGGCACACACAGATCCGCGCCGGCGTGATCCGCCCCGAGATCATCATCCCCATGGATTTTGAGGAGAATGAATTGATCTCCAAAGAAGCATCTCTGCCGGTCCTGGAAATAGGTACCATGATTCGCATCATCCGCCAGCCGCACTTCGGCACTATCGCCAGGGTGGTTGCTCTGCCGGAAGAGCTTACCAAAGTGGAATCTGAAACACTGGTGCGTATTTTGGATGCGGAGTTTGACGATGGCACCCGAGTTCGCATTCCGCGAGCCAACGTGGAAGTAATAGAATCGTAAAATAATCCATACGTATTGCATATCAAAGGCTGTCCGGTAACGGGACAGCCTTTCTGTATCCGGGGGAAGCTGTTTTATGGAAAATAATCCACAATATCCCTATGTTTTAGGTCATAGCTTTGGGATATTATGTTGACACATGGGCAGATATCAAAACTATTGCATAAAATTGAGGCATATTGGCATGCTTTTTTTGAGCATGGCTTTTAGGAGCAGAAAGCGATGCTTCTGCCTCGGTTGAGGAGTCAATTTGAAGAAAAGCACCTTGATACTGTGTCTCATTCTGCTTGGATGCACGATCTGCCATGCAGCCACCGTAAGCGGATTTGTGAGCAGGGAAGATAGCGGAGAACCCATCCAATATGTGAATGTGAGGCTTGTGGATACCGGGGCAGGAATGCAGACAAACAAGAAGGGCTACTATGTGATCAATCTGCCCGGAACGGGAACCTACACTCTGGAAGCCACGTTGATATCCTTTGAAGCTCGCAAGTTTAGCTTCACAATCACCAAAGCGGAAGAAGATAAAAGCCTGAATATCAAGATGAAGGAAGCCGCCATTGAAATGGCAACGGTAAGGGTGACCGGAAGCTCTGCGGATGAAGGCCGTGAGATACGTCCCAGCTTGATTCGCAGGACCACTGAGGATGTGAAGAGCGTAGTATCTCCCATCGAGGCAGATGTATTTCGCGCAGTATTGACCCTGCCCGGTGTGGCTCCAGTCTCGGATTTTTCTTCGGGCCTGTATGTGCGGGGCGGTTCACCGGATCAAAACCTGATCCTCTTGGACGATATCGATGTGTACAACCCCAATCACTTTGGCGGAGTTTTCAGCACTTTCAACAGCGATGCCGTGGAGAGCATAGACCTCATCAAGGGCGCTTATCCAGCCAAATACGGGGGACGTCTGTCCAGTGTACTGGACGTCACCAATCGGCAAGGAAATCGCAATTATCATCAGGGGGTTGCGCGGCTGTCGCTGATCTCATCGTCGGCTACATTGGAGGGTCCCTGGAAAATCGGCAAGCAAAGCGGAAGCTATATGGGCTCCTTTCGGCGCACTTATCTGGAATTGATCAAGGCCATGATCGACGATTTGCCGGATTACTATTTTTACGATGGCCATTTCAAAGTGAATTGGGATCCGGGCAGCAAAGATAAGCTCTCGGCAAGTGCTTATTTTGGAAGGGACAAGCTGAGCTTTGATGTGGGTCATATCTTGAATCTGGATTGGGGAAACCGCACTTTCACCACACAGTGGGTGCATATCTTCAATCCCCGTTTATTCTCTCAGTTTATAGTAGCGGGCAGCGATTTCTCCAGTAATTTTGACCAGGTGGGAGAAGAGGATGAGCTGGTGTTCAGACGTGAAAACGGCATTAACGACATCAGCAACAAAGCGAGCTTCAGCTGGAAGCCCAATAACGACCATCAGACAGACTTTGGCTGGGAGATGAAGTACAACCAAACCTGGCTAAAGGTAATCAGTTCATATGAATACGATCCCGCTTCTATGCCGGATGTGGATGTGAGCTCTTTGATGAGCAGCGCTTTTGTGCAGGATACTTGGGATCTGAATGAGTTATGGAGCGTGCAGCCAGGTCTGCGTCTGGGCTGGTATCGGACCATGCGCATCAACTTGGACCATATTCCTGATGCCAGCTACTTGAATCTGGAGCCGCGCTTCTCTATCCGCCGGCGTTTGGATCTGGCAGAGAGCATCTACGCCAGCTATGGACTTTATCATCAGTATATGACCCTGATGTCTGCAGATATGAGCACGCCTTTTGATGTATGGTTTCCCTTGGACGGCAGCCTGAAACCGGGGCGCAGTCACCACTTTATCTTGGGCTACAAAAACCAGTTTGCCGAAGGATTGGCTTTTGATTGTGAGCTTTATTACAAGAGCTACGATCGCATCCTGGAATATGACGAAGCCACAGACTACGATTGGGACAACGATACCGGAGAGCTGGCAGACACTTTCCATGTGGGTAAGGGCTACACCTACGGTGCGGATCTGCTTTTGCGCACGGATTGGCATGGTCTGGAAGGGTTTATAGGGCTTACCCTCAGTAAGACTCAGCGCAAGATGGAGGGGATGAATCTGGATCCCTACACTCATGAAGCAAAGTCATACTATCCCAAATATGATCGCTCTGTAGCTCTCTCTATGGTACAGACCTTCAATCTGAGCCAATACACAGGCAGACAGGTATTGGGTGCGGATTTTAAAGTGGGTGTAAACCTCAGTATAAACTCCGGACAACCCACAGAGAAACCGGAACGAGTGTATTTTGACGGAAGCGACTTTCAATTGATCTATTCATACAAGGATGCAGACCGTTTGCCTACATACTGCCGTTTGGATCTCAGTACCAAATACGAGTGGCAAAAGAGCTGGGGTTCGATCGAGCCTTACTTTGAAGTAATAAACGTGCTGAATCGTAAGAATGTAGGATATCGTGGCTATTCCATTGATGTTGACGCGGAAGGAGGACCCCGCTTGAAGACGGAAGACAGCGGCCAATTCCCCCTGCTGCCCTTTATAGGAGTGAATGTAAAATGGTAAGATATATAATAGTTTTGGCCTTACTGCTCTGCCTGTGCGCTTGCGACAATCTCAGCTCCGGTCCTCGTTTTGAAGGAGATGTATATAGCATCGCGGGATTGCTGATGGCGGGGGCAAGCATCTCCGAAGACTGCCCTGTATACATCACACGCAGTTCATCGCTCGACGATTGGGATCTATCACGCATCTTCGTACAAGAAGCGCAAGTAGAGATCATCGAGCTGGGCAGCGCATTACGCTTTCCACTTGAAGCCGTATTTGATCCTGCCGAAATGAAGATCAAATGGGTGGATCCGCAATCTCATACTATCAAAGCTCTGGAAACCTACAGAGTGGAAGTAAGAATCCCGGGTTATGATCCACTGATCTCAGCGGAAACAACTGTGCCGCCTATGGCCGAGCTCGTGGATGATTATCTTCAGCAAAATGTTCCCGGAGAAGGATACTCATATTCCCAGAACAACATGCCACAGCTTCCCTACAGTGTTTCGGACAGTCGGTATCCCCTGGCGCTGGATCTTGGCGAACATGGGGGGGTCTACAATCTCCTGGCGGAGCTTTATTGCCTGGAAGAATTCAGCAGCTCTTTGGAATTTACAACAAAGATATTGGGGCAGACTCATGCAACAGCCGATATGGAAGAAAGCTACTATGCCGCAGGAGAAGGTATTCGTCGCATCAGGTTTATCAATAGATTCAGTGCCGATCAACAGCCGGAACAGGATGGTAACTATATTGTACTCAGAGATTACCGTCAGGGCTTTATCTTTTATGGACGCTACCGCGTATCAATGATGGTGGCAGACGATAATTATTACAAATACAACTTCATGCCGGAAGGATATTTGCATGGCGGCGTGGAAAACGCGTTGGGTTACTTTGGCTCTGCCAGTGGAGGAACCCTGTACACGAATATTGTGAAGCCTTAGAGCTATTTGATCCCGTAGCGTTTGATCTTGCGGCAGAGCGTAGATTCACTCATGTTGAGCAGCTTTGCCGCAGTCTTTTGTTTGCCTCCGGTTTTGCGTAAAGCCTCCATAATGCGCTCTTTATCCAGATCCTTGATATTGTGTTCTATGAGTGAACCTCCCAAGTGTTTATTGCGGCGGAAAGCATCGATGTTATCCAGAATATCCGCACTCCAGATGGGTTCATAATACAGGATAAAAATGCGCTCTATGATGTTTTTGAGTTCACGCACATTTCCCGGAAAATCGTATATGCTAAGGCGCTCGTAAAAGGAATCGCGGATCTGGGGCAAGCGTTTGCCTGCTTCCCGGGCAAAGCCATGGGCAAATTGATCAACTAAGAGCGGGATGTCTTCCTGACGGTCACGTAGGGGTGGGATATTGATCTCCAGGGTGTTTAGCCGATGCAGCAAATCCACGCGGAAGGAGTTTGACTTAAACATCTCCAATACATCGCGATTGGTCGCGGCGATGATCTTGCAGCGTATGGGCAGCTTTTCTTCTTTTCCCACCGGGCAAAAGCTCATGGTATCTATCGCGCCTAACAATTTGGCCTGAAAGTCGATCGGGATTTCAGAGATTTCATCCAAAAATAGCGTTCCCTGACCTGCCTGTTCAAGGAAACCCTGGCGAAATTCACTGATCCCGGTAAGTTTGCCGGGGGCAGAGCCAAAGAACTCGATCTCGAACATTGATGGGGAGATAGTGGCGCAATTCACCGAGATAAAGGGCCAATTCTTTTGCGGGGAACCATAATGGATCATGCGCGCCAACACTTCTTTTCCGGTACCGCTTTCGCCCAGAATCAGTACAGATGCGTCGCGGTGCAGGGATGCCAATACGGCACTGTCCAAAACCCTTCTGGCGGCATTTGAGCTTCCGGTAAAGCGTTCTGTTTGACGCTTTGAGACCTCGTACAGCAGCTTATTGTACTTTGTTTTGATGGCCTTGGAGTCGTCCAGGATCTGTTTCAATCTGCCTTCACTCATGCGGCTGCGGGTTTGCTGCAATTCTTTTAATTGTTTTGATTTCAGATCGTCCAGGCGCCGCATCATCACATATGCGCGCAGGTAGTCCTTACGTTTTTGATAGTAAAATGCCAGAGTGCCGGTTACTTTTATCAACGGCTCCAAGAGGCGATGCTGGCGATAAAAGCGTTCGGCATCCCGCAGGCGGCGGTAGGCATCGTCCCAACGTTGCAGTCCGATCTGGGATAGGGCGATATTGGCGTTCAGATTTACCTTCAACACCATGTCGCCATTGTCCTGCAAAAGCTTTTCCGCCAGAAGCTGGTAGTGCAAGGCTTGATCCTGCATCTTAAGGCGGTTCAGTGCTTTTGCCAGGTTGTTGTAGATCTCAAACAGCAGTTTTGGCATCTTCACTTCAGAAGCTAAAAGTGCCTGTGAGCTTTTTTGGAAGAAGAGAACGGCTGCTTTATAATCTTTCAGGGCGTATTTGAGCCCGGCATAATAGAAGTTTAGCTGCACTTCAAAGATATGCAGGCGTAAATGGGATATCAGCTTGTTGCCCAGAGTGTAAAACTCCTCGCCGATCTCGTGTTTTTGCAGATGGGCACAGCAATCAAGAATGGCAAAAATCAGCTCCAACGATGCCACACTTAGCCCGTGTTGATTGCAAAGATCGTATGCCGCGCTGTAGTATGACAGAGAAAGGTCATATTTGTTGAGAGTGCTGTAGCTAAGTCCCAACCAATCCAATATGTACAGCCTCATGAAAGGATGATCTGCCCGGTTGAGCTGTTCCGCGATGGCAGGAGCCCGGGATTCCAGCTCCTCCGCGTTTGAATTGAGGTAGCTCAGTTGCACGCATTCTGCCATGGTCTTCATCATTATGTGTTCGCATTTTCCTGCCACTGCTATGGCTTCTTCGGCATAACTGGCAGCACTGTGGGTGTTTCCGCTTAGTCTATGGGCTCGGATAAGGGTTAGCAGATTCAGAACTTGGAGATCTGGATGAGAGCTGTCGCGGAGCTCTTTGTTTAGTAGAAAAGCCAGATTCTGGCTTTGCTCCAGCTTGAACACACACATCAGCGCGCGCGCTTTTGCAATGCGGATATGCAGAGATTCTTCCTCATCGAAAGCTCCGCCTTTCTCGTCTATGGCAAGGTAAATAACCGGATCACGAAGCATTAGCAAAAACTGATGCAGGACGGCAGCGAGGTTTTCGTTCTCCATTAATCAACTATTCCTTTCATAGAGGCACTTTCTGAGCATAGTGGTCAAGATGTCAATAGAATTCTACTTTCGCAAGAGCAGATAGATAAAAAAGGGACAACCTACGGCGGCTGTGATCACGCCTACCGGTAGCTCAATACCGCTGAGATTCTTTGCCAGGAAATCCGCTCCCAACAGGAATGTGGCACCAAACAGCAGACTCGCGGGGAAGATTTGCTTCTGATTTGTAAAACCCATAAGACGCAGGATATGCGGTGTAATGAGTCCCACAAAACCTATGATGCCGGCATAGGAAACCACTATGCCTACCACCAGAGAACTTACAAAAAATATCTGCTTGCGCAAGCTTTCCACTTCGATGCCCACACTGGCAGCGTAGAGATCGGAGCTGCTGAGGATATCCAGAGCCCTGCTTTTCATAAACAGCCAGGCCAGCAGCAACACTATGATCCCTGTCAAAGCCAGAAAAATGCTGTATTCGCCCCGGTTGAAGATGCGTCCCAGATTTCCCATCAAGGTGCCAAGGATCAAGACTGTATCCTGCCGGTTCAGATACATCATCAGAGAGATTCCTGCAGAAAAGAACATACCCACTATTACGCCGGCGATGATCAATCTGCGAGGATCGAAGCCGCTGCGGGTTTGAGCCAGTCTCCACACTAGGAGCATGGTGAAAATAGCTCCGATGAAGCCGCCCAGTGGCATCAGGATTAGCATGCCCAACACGGCAAAAAGGATGCTGCCAAAGGCTGATCCCGAAGATATGCCCAGCACATAGGGTTCGGCCAGGGGATTGCCCAGCATCAGTTGATACACGGAGCCGACAGCTGCCAGACTCATCCCGGTTAAAACGGTCAGGAGCAAGCGCGGAAGACGAATCTGGGCTATGATGTAGCCACCGGGATTGCCCCAATTCAGGTATAGGATAGCGAGTCCCGCTCCACACAGAGCGATAAGGATCAAGAAGATATAGCGCTTCATTGCGTATCTGCCCGCCATTCTTCATAAAGCGCGGCTAATGCCCGCATACCTTCCACGCAGCGGGGTCCAGCACGTTGGATGAGATCCGGATGAATGTCTTCTTCAAAATATATGTGCCGGTTTTTGATGGCGGGGATCCTATCCCAACCCTTGCGCGTTACGATGTTATCCTTTGTATCCCGGCTGTAGCATATCATCATGTCCGGTGCTGCCCGGATCACCGCTTCTGCTTTCACCCGGGCATAATCCCGCTCCAGGCGGTCAAAAACATTGTTTCCTCCAGACAGCTCAATGAGTTCACCCACAAAGGAATTGTCTGCCACACTCATCAGGGGATCACGATAGATTTCCAGATACACTCCCGGTCTTGACTTGCCCGCCGCAGAGTTTTTGATGGTGGTGATAGAGCTTTCCAATTCTTGCTTTAGATCTTCAGCTTCACTTTCTTTGCCGATCAAGCGGCCAATGTGCAGGATCTCTTGCAGCATCTCTGCCACAGTGCGGGGATAGGAACGATATACCTCGATGCCCAACTTTTGCAGATCCAGAGAGATGGCTTCTTGTTCCAAGCCGCTGGTAAAGACAATCTTCGGGGCCAGGGAGATTACTTTTTCCATATTGATGGCACCAAAATCCCCCACTAGTTCTTTGCCTTTCAGAGTTTCGGGATAGTCGCATTCCCGGGTGATCCCGATTACATCTTCGGCTGAGCCCAGGGCGGCGATGATTTCAGCTGTTTCAGGGGAAAGCACCACATATTTATCCCTGTTTTCCGGGGACTGCTTTTGGCAAGATATTGCCAATAACAACAGCATCATACAAAGTAAGCGCCAGGTGATGACTTTCATAAATCCTCAATGTGAAATCGATACAATCCATAGCGATTGCAGGCGTGAATCCGTCAAGCGCAAAATGCCAGACGATGCCATTAATCTGTCGAAAACTAAGTGGGAAAACCGGCCCGGATGCATAGCTTTCTGCGATCAACGGGGCTGCATAAAGCCGGGCTTTGCGTTGTGGAATTTTTTCGGGATGCGGCTTTTAGCTGTACTCTGACCGCCTGTACAATTCAGCGAGCGCTCCCGCAATTTGTGATAACTCGTGCAAGATAGTGGACAGAAAATAGAGCAACAAAGTTTCACTCCTCCACGATCGCTCCAATCCGCGCTTTAATCTGCCAATATCTGCATGAATCTATTGCTTTAGGACAGATCATCTCATGGTCTCACTTTGCTCTGGGTATAAAGCCATGCCGAAGCAGATATCAAGGCGTTCCCATCGAGTGAGCACCCGATGAAAACCGGATAATATCTCGTTCGGCACAGCGTGAAACTAAGGGGGGGGAATACCACAATGAACACAAAGCTTGACAAATATGTGAGCAGCGAAAGTCTGATATAACTGATGATTGTAGCGGATAGGGAGAGGAAATGACAAGATCACACAAGGCACTGGATACAGTGTTGATTATCTTAGCTTTGCTTAGCAGCTTGATCCTGGTGGCGTCCGCGATCCAACTATTGCGGGGTGGAGATGTGTTGCAGACCTTTACCCAATTCACCATGCAGATCATTTATGTGATCTTTGCCCTCACAGTGATTCTCATCATTATCATCCTGGTGCTGGAAAATTCATCTCCGGTGCACACTCTGGCATGGATAATGGTGCTGATCTTTTTGCCGGTAGTGGGCTTTGTATTCTATCTGTTTTTTGGTAGAAATTGGCGCAAGGTAAAGCTATTCAATCAAAAAGAACTGATGGATAAAGAGATATTGGAGGAGTTTGGTTTCCCCTTTCCCACTGTAAGCTCGAGCCGGCTGCAGGATGGGCTGGAACACAAGCTGTATAGCTTGTTGAAGGCGAATAGCAAGGCTATCCTGACCGATAGAAACAGTATAGAGCTGATCAGCGATACAGGGATCGCCTTTGCCGCCATCTGTGATGCGATCGCAGTGGCAAAACATCACATTCATCTGGAGTATTTTTCCATCGCTGCAGACAGTACCGGCAACTACCTGAAAGATTTGTTGATCAAAAAAGCAGTTGCCGGGGTTCAGATTCGTTTTATATATGACGATGTCGCCTGCTGGAAACTGCCCCGCCGCTTCAAACGCGAGCTGCGGGAGGCGGGAGTCCAATTTGTGCCTTTCATGCCGGTATGGATTCCGCTTTTGAATAGCCGCATGAACTATCGTAATCATCGCAAACTGGTGATTGTTGACGGCAAAAAGGCTTATCTGGGTGGTTTAAACATCGGCGATAAATACCTTGGGAAAGATCCATATTTTGGCTATTGGCGAGATTCTTTGGGCATCTTTGAGGGTCAATGCATCCTCAGTTTGCAAGCTATCTTTATGGTAGACTGGTACTTTGTAAGCAAGGAAAACCTTTTCAAGGATGAGAATTTCAAGGGCTATTTCTGCGACGAAGCCATCAACGCAGTCAAGAACACGTCCCCGGTTCAGGTGCTGGCCAGTGGTCCCGATACAAACCACGCCAACATATTGCAATTGTATTTTTTGGCCATTGCCAATGCCCAATACAGTATCCGGATTACTACGCCCTATTTGATTTTGAACGAAGCTCTGTTGATGGCTTTGAAGACGGCAGCAATCAGCGGAGTAAAGGTACAGATCATCCTGCCGGCAAAGCCCGACCATTTCATCGTCTATTGGGGCTCGCGTTCCTATTACGAGGAGCTTTTGGATGCCGGAGTGGAGATCTATGAATACAGTCGCGGTTTCATGCATGCCAAGATATTGATCGTGGACAGCGAAATATTGGGCTTGGGTACGGCAAACATGGATTTGCGCAGTTTCAACCACAATTTTGAACTGACTGCTTTGGTTTACGACGATAAGATCGTGGATAAAGCCAGTGATGCCTTTAGCCGGGATATCGCGTTCTCGAATCGCGTGGATATAGTGGAATTTGAAAAAAGAGGCTTGATAGTACGCAGCAAGGAATCCATCTGCAGGCTGTTTTCACCGCTTCTATAAGGAATCATTATGGAAATAAAAGTTGTAGAATTTATCTCTGACATCATCGATAGCGCCTTGGAGAGCATCACGGAGCGCTGCATAATGGTATTCCCCACCAGGGCGGCGGCAGAGCTGGCCCGCTCCCGTTTCGAGCCCCGGTGGGCGCTGCAGGATGTGAGCTGGCTGACAATGGAAGATTTTAAGACTATTCTGCTGGCAGAAGAGAAAGCGCTGTTGGAGGACGAAAAACGCCTTCTGGCCCTGTATCAGATCTTGGAAGAGAAAGATAAGGAACGCTTTCATATCCGCTCCTACGGCGATCTGGTAAATTGGGGCACAAATCTCTTTCACTTTATGCAGGAGTTTAATGAGGCAAACAAAGGCGTGGACGACTTGCTCTCCCTTTGTGAGGATCAGAGCCTTTTCCTGAGAGCCTGGCAAGAAGTTCACATCGCACACATTCATGCCATCTTGCAGCGTTACAAGGAATTCATCGAAGCCCGAGGCTTTGGTGATCGCATCTTCAGATTGCCTTTGCATGAAGTGAGCATTCCCTGGCAGGATCAGCGCATAGTGCTCGTTAATCAATTCTATTACAGCAAGTTGGAGCAGGAACTGGTTTTAAGATGTGAAGAAGCCCACAATGATGTGATTTTGTATTACCATGAGGCACGCATTGAGGGGGAGCACTGGCAAATGCCGGTCTTCCGGCCGGAAGAAAGCAGTGCTGTGAAGGGGCTGGAAGATAGACTAAAGATTGTGGAGTGCGATAGCGAGGAGCAAGCAGCGCTGGCTTTTCTGGCAGCCAATGAAGCTCGAGAAGACGCGGTAATTATTGACGCGAACTTCCGGACTAAGGCATATTCCGTGCTGTTCGACGATTCTATCTTGAGCCCGGCTCAGACTCTTCCCATTACAAACAGCCTGCTATTCCGCTTTTTGAGCATGCTCAACGAGATTGTGCAGTCTCAGACAGGCAGCCCGGATTTTGTGCCCTTGCGCATAATGACATGCTACCTTTGCGATCCCGCGATTCCTCCTTTGTTGGTGCAGGATTGGGACAAAACAAGGCAACTTAGGCTGGAGGATGAGATCTTCGCTTTGGCGGATGAAGAGGTTCTGTATCTGGACATCAACCCAAAGGCTCAGTTTGAGCGTGACCCTGTTTACGCGGAGAAATACCGGCTATTGGCACAGATATGCTCCCGAGCATTTGCTTTTGCAAGCGAGATCCTGAATCTGAACAGCATCAGGGAACTGAGTGAGATGTGTGCCAATGCTCTGAATCCACAGCAGTTTTGCAGCCGGGAAGAGCTGGATAAGACGGATGTTTTGGAGCAATACTGGACAGCGCTGGCAAACTTTATGGGATCAGAAACTTTGGGCATCGTGGCAGATTGGCGCGATATCTTCCAGCATCCCGGAGCCGGAATATTTGGCTTGTGGTTGGATTTCCTAAAGCCGGCTCTGCTGCACTATCATACGGCGAAACGTTCACAACCCGGCTGGGAAGTAAGCAATCTGTTGGATTGCCGCAATCGGAGCTTTCGGCATGTGGCCTTTCTGCAATTGGTGGAAGGAGTCATACCACAGGCCCCGGGTGCCGTGTGGCTTCTGAACGAGGGCCAACGGGCGCGTTTGGGCCTACTGAGTTATGAAATCATCCGAAATTGGGAACACTACTATTTCTTCCGCTTATTACTCACGGCGCAAAGCGTCCAAATCTATACATATCGCAATATGGAGCAAAATCTGAAACCCAGCAGTTTCATCGGTGAGCTCTTGCAATGGTGCCCGGCATCAGTGCAAAAAAGTAAGATTCTGGCTGCGGCGATATTTGGAGCCTACAAGAATCCAAGCCGGGAATCTTTGGCTGCTGCCATCGGAAAAAGCTCCATCTTTCAGCATAAAAACGATACTGACTTCTGCGTGCTGCCCGGGGATCCACAAAAGGATTTTGGCTCCGAGTCTGAGATCAGATTTTATAGCTATGACATCGCCTTACTGGCTCGGAACCCCTTTGTGTGGTACATCCAAGCCCTGCGCAGGCTAAGTTCCCGCAAGACCGAGCTCAAAGAAAGCGTAAGCCCTATCCTCTTTGGCACTCTGATGCACAGCTATTTCAGCGAGATCTTGGGCAAAGATCCCGTGCGATACAGCTCGGCAAGCGCACTCAAAGAAGCATTTACGAATATGGACCGGCTAAAGCTTGCCCTGCAAAGCCTTAGTAATAGCAGCGAATTCTACTACAAGATACCAAAGAACTACAATGAGGAATTTCTCAACAGTATCATCAGCGAGCGTCTGGCAATGTCTATGAAAGAGTTCTATTACAGATTTTTGCTGCCCCGTTTGCAGAATACAAGTTTCGAACTGATCCCCGAAGGCGCGCGGCCGGAAGATGAGAAAGCTTTCAAAGAGCTGTGCAGAATAGAGTATGAGGGGAAAGAGTATGTACTGAAGATCAAAGGGCGGGCGGATCTGCGCATACACAGCCCCCAAAAGCGCTATATCGTAGATTTTAAGACCGGGAGCGCAAACTCGGCTCAATTGCTGTTCTATGAGTGGTTTTACGAGCTTATCGAGCATCCGGAGCGTGCAGAGCAGTTGAACTCCTGTTTTTGGATGATTCTGGATATGCAGGTGAATGCCAAAGAAACGGTTAACGAGAAAAAGCGCCTCAGCTATCCCGCAGACACCCGCGAGCTTCTCTTGGAATGCTTCAACCGGGGATATGCCACAGGCAGGAAATCCGAGGATCGGCATATGTTGAAAAACATCAGCCGCAGCGATCTGATCATAGAGAGGGAGGAGAATTGAAACAGTTCCAAAATGCCATCATTACTGCCAGTGCCGGTACCGGGAAGACCTATCGTTTATCCCTGGAATACATTGCTCTGATCCTGAAATACTATGAGCATCCGGATTTTCAGCTGGATTCGATTCTCGCACTTACTTTCACTCGCAAGGCCACCGCTGAGATTAGAGAACGCATAGTAACAAACCTGGAAGAGCTGATCCAAAAACCGGATAGTGATCTGATACCCTCCTTGCGCCGCTTTGTCCCGGGCGACGAAACCAGGCTTACAATGCGAGAAAGCAACATCCTGCTATCGGCATGGCAAGAGATCTCGCAAGACATGCAAAAGCTGCAGATCATGACCATAGACAGCTACACAGGCAGCATCTTTCGCAATATCGTGAGACCAATGAAGAGCATTGATAGCTTCGAAATCGACGAAAACGCGGTGGACAAGCGCATGCCGCTCTTGCTGGATCACCTGATGAAACCGGAATTTCGCGTGCGCATCAATAAACTGCTGTCTCGCAAGGTCCAGCGCAGTATGGACGATTATGCCAAGTTTTTCAAAAGTATGATCTACAACCGCTGGTTGTTCTACCTTATCTCCAGTCGCTGCAAGCTTCATCGTCCCTATCAGGAGCAGCCTCGCAAGGGCTTTAAGGATGCCATCAGCCGTCTGGCGATGGCAATGCAAGCAGGGATCAAAGATCCTGCCAAGAATAGCTTCGCGGACCTCTTACTTACGGACATGCGACGCCTTTTGATCAGCGATCCACAGAGCCCCGCAGACTTTTGTGCAGCACTGGATATGATGTTGCAAAGCCCGGTGGACGCCATGAAGCTCTTCAATGTCTTCAAGAAAAAGGTATTCATCAGCAAAAGAGCATTGAGCAAAGAAGCGCAAGAGGGCTGTTTCGCCCTTTACGAAGAGGCTCTGATGGCTCTGGCAGAAGACCTCTACTATCGCTACTTTTTGCCTGAAGAGCAAGAGATAAAAGACATTTGGGAGATTATCCTGAAGGAATATGATGCGCTGATCTATCGCTATAAAAACATGAGCTATCAGGATATCGCCTGGTTTACTTTCGAAGCACTATTCAGCAACCAACCGCCGGAATTTGATTTTGACGACGAAAACTCGGCCAACGAGTTCTATATGTTCCTGAGCCATCGCACCCGCTTCATGCTCATCGATGAGTTTCAGGACACTTCGCTTATTCAGTTCAATATGTTGCGTCCCATCATGGAAGAAATCAGCGCGGGCATGGGGAGCAAAGATTTTGGCGGATTGGTGGTGGTGGGCGATGAGAAACAATCCATCTTTGGCTGGCGTGGGGGAGAACGCGATCTGCTGCTGAATCTGACCAGGATTATCCCGGCCTTAAACGAAGTGGTGCCGGAAGCCTTAACCAGATCCTGGCGCTCGGGAAGCGATATGATGGATTTTATCAACGCCATCTTCAGCGATTCTGATCTTGCAAATGCGCTTAAAGAGCGAGGTATGAATTGGCCATATTCCCAGATCGAATCGGCTATTGGCAATGTCGACACCACGATCGAAGTGCGTGCGATGCCCTACAGCGTCCATTATAAGACCGGCTACAAGGTATATGAGTCCTTTGTGGATGAGATGATCCTGCCTGAATATGAGAGTGATAGAAATGCCGAGATCGCTATTATTTGCCGCAAGGGCGACCAGCTGGCCACTGTGCAAATGCTTTTGGAAGAACGAGGTGTGCAGGGAGTGTTTCAGCCCAGCGCGCCCATAACCGAGCATCGGCTGGTAGCCCCCCTCATTAATTGGCTGCGTTTTGTATGCTATGGTGATTGGCTGGATTTCCTCGCTTTTACGCGTTCGGATTATCTGCTCTTGGAGAGTGCCGCCCTCAAAGCCACAATCGATGCCATCGCGAATTACGAGCAGGCAGGGGATAAGGGGATAAAACCGGATTTCTCGCCGTATCCCGCCATTGCAGAACTGTACGAAGTGGCTCAAAGCATGAGACAAGAATCTCCTTACCGGATCTTGCGGGGAATTACCGGGATATGTATGAGCAATGTAGAAAGCATCCCGGAGAGGGATTTGCTGAATCTTCAGGCCTTTCTGAATATAGCCGCCCAGTGGGAGATCAATGGAGCCGGTCAGGGCTTGAAGATTCCGGATTTTCTGGGTTTTCTGGCAGAGAACGTGAATCAAGAAGGCTTTACGCAAGTAAGCATAGAAGGCAAAGGCGGCATTCAACTGCTCACCATTCACAAATCCAAGGGTCTGCAATTTGATAAGGTGTTTGTGTTGTATAATCTGAGTACAAAGAAGCAATACGAGAAAGATTTCTATTGGGCAGTGGATTATAGCGACGATCATTTCAAGGACATCAAAGACTACGCGCTCAGCTTCCATTTCGCGTCCCTGTTGCCCTACAGCCCTGCCCGCGAGCTGTGGGAAAACAAAGAAAAGCAGGCCTGGTTGGAAGAGCTGAACAACCTCTATGTGGCATTTACCCGCGCCAGGAAAAACCTGCATATTCTCTTCAGCTATCACAAAAACGGAAGCTGGCAGGAATTTATGGATAGTAAAGAGGAAAGCTTCAGTTTACCGATCGTATTGGCAGATGCCTGTCTGCGCTATTTTGATCCTGAAGAAGGCCTCCCCAATGGCTCTTTTCGCAGATTCAGGAGCTATCCGGCGGAGACTCAATCTGTGGGCAAAGAAGCTGAGGCAGAGCAGACGCAAGAACCGGTTTTGCATCTGGCAGAACCAAAGGGCATTCCCTGGGATAGCGCGCTGCCCAATCCTAAGTTTGATCTCGATTACAAGAAAGTGTATCTGGACAAACGGCAAGCATTGTATGGTGATCTGGCACACTACTACCTCAGTTTCATCTGTTATGACCGGCCCGAAGAGCATCAGCGGGCGCTGCGTGAATCTATGCAGCGCTATGGCTCGCTTTTGGGAGAACAGAAAATAAGACGCGTGCTAAGCGAATTGGTAGATGAAATCCGCAAATACAGCTATCTGTTTGATCCAAAATACGATAAAGTGTATACAGAATTTGCCCTGGGTCATTACAGGGTGGATCGCCTGATGCTCGATACTGCCGCTGCTGAAGCCGTTTTGATAGATTACAAAACCGGAGGCATAGCAGAAATCGATCAATTGGAGCGCTACCACGATGCTTTGGCCGCCCATACGGCTCTCAAGGGCTATAAATTCAGCATGCACTACGTACAAGTAGTTCTTAGTTCTTAGCTGGGGAGTGCTACGCTTTGATTGAGACTTGAAAATTGAGAATTGATAGCTAATTTACGATTTTCGATTAACAATGTACGATTAGTTACTGGAGCGCAGGGTCACCCAAACCCCGGAGGGGCGATATTTGATAGAGCGGGGTGTGAACCCCGGGTCTATGCGTGATATTGGCCGTTTTACTCAATACCCTCCCTCTTCCCAGCCAAGAATCGACGGTTCTTGGGGCCGGGAGGGGGGGGATTAAATACAATAGTATTTTTATTCTCATAGATTTATCCCGGGGTTCCGCTTCGCTCACCCACAAAATTGCGCAGCCAAATTGTGGTGTGAAGAGTGAATTTTGAGGTAGCAAAAAACCCCGGCTCAGATGAACCGGGGTGATATATTGGAACCTGTTCAGGTTCGGGATTTTATTTGGAGAGCAGCATCTTGCGGGTGACTGCTTTGCCGTTGTTTTGAACACGTACAAAGTACAATCCGCTAGCTACGTTATCACCGGAATTGTCGGTGCCGTTCCATACAATGCTGCTAGAGCCGGCGGTCATTTCCTTGTTCAGCAGGCTGCGTACTTCCTGACCCTTCAGGTTGTATACCTTCACGCTGGTTTGTCCATTCTGGGGAACGGTGAAGGATATAGTGGTTTCTGGGTTGAAGGGGTTCGGATAATTGCTGGCACTCAAAGTAAGCACGGGGCTCACGTTTGAATTGTTCGAGCTGCTAACCTGAACGATCGCGCGGATCATAATCTCACCATCTTCATAAGGTGTCCAACCGGTACCCATATTGGTGTAGCTGAAGCCGTTTGTGCTGGAGTCTACGCCAATCGCTGAGTGGTTCGGAGTTTCCATCAGAGCTACGAAGAATTCGCCATTGTCTACGATTCTTTCGTCGGGAACTTCGATGTAGTTCCATCCGGGAACGATGCTTGCGGAGGGATACTGAATCTGGCTGCCAACAATGGTTCCGGGTAGTCCGGTTACGGAATCTTTCTCGTATAAGCGAATGACGAACTGCGCAGTATTGAGAGTCTCCACATAGATTTTTATATACTTGATGGTTACGGTATCGCCGGCGAATTCGTCGTGCAATACAGCCATCTGTCTGGAAGAACCCAAGCTCAAGCCAAATTCGGCACTGCCATCGTCATTTACGGTTTCCACGTGATCTTCTGGAACTATAAACACAACCTGGGTGTTTGAAGCAGAAGACTCATATTCGCCGTACATAGCTGTTACATAGTAGTTATGCGGTCCACCGCTTACGTTTGTGTCTGTATATGTAGTTACAGAGCCGGCTACTTCGCTTATAAATTCGCCGTCGCGATAGATCTTGTAAGCGCCTACATCGCGGTGATTGCGACTAATGTTTGCTTTGGCAAATTCACCAGTGGCAAAGTGTTGATTTTCGGGAAGCTCACCCATCACGTATTCGCGGCCTTCAGCATCGGCAACATATACTCTGATGTTCCAGTTTCCGGCAATGTCTGCCAGAGCGGTAAGGGTAGACCAGCTGCCCATATTGATCCAGTTTCCATAACCTTCCACTGTGGCAGAGCCGTCATCGATACCGGCGGGATAACCGGTAAGAGCGTTGCTGCGGTATCCGGCCATGATTGTGGTTGCAGCCGGAATGGTGAATGGTGTGGCAAGGGTTACTTCGTTCCAGGCGCCAATAGTGACAGTGTCAACTGCTTGATCCACTACCAAGGTAGACTGATTGCCGGTCCAAATGCGAACAGAATAATCGCATTGGGCTTCGTTCGGCCAGAATTGGATTTTGGTGATATTCATGCCCACATAGGGATAGATGCTGTTTACATCGCCCAGGGCATCCCATTTGGCTGCTACGCTGAAATCGGCTACGCTTCCGGTTCCAATGGCATCATAATTGTCGCCATCATAATGGATCCAGCCTTCTTCTCCACCGCCGCCGCCGCTGCCGGGAGCATCCCAGTTCAGGGTCACGTCGGCTTCGTTTACTTCAGCTGCGAGATTTTCAGGAGGAGCGATAAATACATCGTTGTATATTCTGAAATCATCAATCATCATACCGGTGCCTATAGGGGCATCATCGTCGGATTTGAAATACCAGCGGAATTTTACGGTTTGACCGGCAAAGTCGCTGATGTAACCATCGAGAGTATAGGCTTCAACGGCTGAAATCCAGGCATCTGGAGTGTCGACATACACGTAGTTGCTACCATTGGGATCGGCATAAGGATTGCTCATGGCATTCCATGTCACTCCGTTGTCGGGAGAGATTTCCCAGCCCCAGTAATCCAGGATAGACAGGGGAGCAGAAGCGCTGTAATCAGCATCTTCAAAATTGCCCATGATCATGAAGTCGGCTCTGATATCGCCATCATTGGGAAGAGTGATCGAGGGGCTCACGATGTAGTTCAACATATTGGGATTGTAGGTATTGGCATTATTTTGGTTTTTCATCACGTGAGTTGGTGACGGTGCGGAGGCTTCAGTAGCTAGATGCCACAGCTGTCCACCGATGGGAACCAAACTGCTCCAGGTCATGTCGCCATCGTCCACGCCATTGTTGCTATAACCGCCAAAAGCGATGTCATCTACCATGAAACCAAACATATCAGGTTGGTCTGAAGTGTTGTAAGCAGGGTCACTGGCAAAAGCGAAACGAATCTTTACGCTTTGACCCACATAGGCGCTAAGGTCAAAAGATGCTGGTGTCCATGTATTGGTGATGCCACCCCAACCGGGAACGCCGGGACCTTCGCCATGTTCGCTGCCGAAAGCATATGAGCTTTCGAAGTGATAGGCAGGGCTGCCGGTAATAACGGTCCAAGTGGATCCGCCATCAGTGGAAATACGGATGTTTGCGGAATCCCAACCGTCGTATTCACCGGTGCCGCCTACTTCTTCCAGACCAAGTTTCAACTTGAAAGTAAGGGTTGCGTTATCGGCAGTAAGCGTGCGGGCAGGAGTGTCCAACACGAGATACTGGTGATCATAGTATCCACCGATGTTTGTGCCTGATGCCAGAGCGGGATCGCCCATCCACCATGCGTTACCCTGAGTGCCACCATCGTCATAGATATGCCAATTGTTCGGGCTCTCAGTACCATCGTACATTTCCCAGCCTTCGAGGCCGGATTCAAAGTCTTCTTGATATGCTACCACTTCGTAGGCAAAAGCACTACTAACCAGCAGCATAAGGGCCAATATAACAAGCCAATTCTTTTTCATTGATCCTCCTATAGATCAAGGGATTATTCCATGTTCAGCAATATATGCGGACTGCGAGTTTTTGTCAATGTTTTTTCGCAATCTGCATACATTATACTCTAATATTATGTACTAGTTCACATCAAGTATACTGCAACCTGTATAGGTCATAGTACAGGCCTTTTTTGTCCAGAAGATCAAAATGAGAGCCTTCTTCCACTATCTTGCCTTTGTGCAACACAATGATGCGATCCGCGTGTTGAATGGTGGAAAGCCTGTGTGCGATTATGATGGAAGTGCGGTCTTTGATGATCTTTTCCAAAGCATCCTGGATCAAAAGTTCAGTCTCGGTATCGATATTGCTGGTGGCCTCATCCAAGATAAAGATGGAGGGATTGTATGCCAGCACCCGCGCAAAGGCGATCAATTGACGTTGTCCGGTAGAGAGTGTGGCCCCGCGTTCCATCACAGGTTCATTATACCGGTGGGGCAATTGGCTGATGAATTTATCTGCGTTCACATACTTTGCCACCTGACGGATCTCATCTTCGCTCATATCGGTATTGTTCAGAGCGATGTTTTCGCTGATGTTTCCACTAAAGATAAACACATCCTGTTGCACGATGCCCACATTGGAGCGAATATCTTTCAGGCCGTAGTTTTTCAGCTCTTTGCCATCGATGAGGATGCGCCCTTTTTGATAGGGATACATACCCAGGATCAGGTTTACGATGGAGGTTTTTCCGCTACCGGTGTGGCCCACCAGAGCTATCTTCTCGCCGGGTTTGATCTTGAAACTGATGTCTTTGAGCACCCATTCATCGTGATTGTATGCCAGCCACACATTTTCAAATTCGATCTCTCCATCCAGTTTGGCGCCGGTTACCAAGTCGTCCCGATAGTCGTCCGGTTCCAATTCCATCAGGTCAAATATGCGTTCCGCTCCAGCCAGAGCGCCCTGCAACACATTGAATTTCTCGCTAAAATCGTTGATGGGCTCAAACAACTTCCGGATGTATTGGGTAAATGCCATCAGCAAACCGATAGTGATGGCATTGTGCAAAATCTGCCCGCCGCCGTACCAGATGATGATGCCCACCGCTATCTGCGAAGATACATGGATCACGGGACGGAAAAAGGCGAAGAGCTTCAATTGCTTCATTGAAGTCCCAAAGTACTTTTGGTTGATGTTCGAGAATTCATCCCGCTTGTTGCTGTATTGATTGAAGAGCTGGATGATCTTTTGACCGGCAATGTGTTCCGCCAGAGTAGCATTCAACTGAGCCAGATGTTTGCGTACTTCGCGATACAAGACCCTGGTCTTGCTTCTGAAGATGGCGATGATCCAGATCACCAGTGGTAAGATTGCCATGCTCACCAGCGCCAACTGCCAGTTTAGAACCAGCATCAGAGCCACAATCGCAATGATCAGGATCACGTCCTGCACGATCGTGATCACTCCGGAAGCCAGCATCTCGTCTATGGAGCGGATGTCGTTTGTGACCCTGGTAACCAAGCGTCCCACGGGATTCTTATCAAAGAATTGGGTCGGCATCTTTTGCAAGTGGGCATACACGTCGTGACGCAGGTCGTTCATAGCCCTCTGTGCGAAGGTAGTGGTCATCACTGCCTGAGTGTATCCGCTGATGAAGCGCACGATGATGATACCCAGATACAGCAGCGCCAGCCAGAGCAAAGCTGTGGATGAATTTTGCCGCACTTTCAAGCGTTCATTGCGGGGCAGTTCCATCATCTTTTCGCGGGAAACGGCAATCCGACCGTCGCCAATGCGGAAAAAGCCTGATAGTGCTTGAATGCCATCTTTAGGATTGTCATCCAGTTGCATATATTTCAAGAGCAGTTTTTCATTTGTGGGATTGTCATCTACCAAAAATACCGTGTGCGGGCTGATGTATCCCTGCTCTTCCAGGCTTTTCAAGTGCGGAAGGTCCATCTTGTTTCTATCCGCGGCGGAGATCACCACAAAATGCGCATTTTCGTACTTGTATTCTTTCAGTTTTAGCACCTTGTAGCGATCCATAAATTCATGATACATTGCGTCATCAGTGAAGATGGCAATGCTGCGGTCTGAAACGATATGATCATCGATGGCGGTAGTCTGGATCAGGGGCAGGATCAATTCCGCCACAGTAACCAGCATCAATACAAAGAAGGATATGATGACCCATTTCAGATATGGCTTCAGATAGTGGGCCATTTTGCCGTACAATCTGCGATCGTAGATCTTTCCTTTGATCTCATCGCTGCTGAAGCCGCCGTGTCCGTGTCCGTGCATCATTGTCCCGCCTCCTCGTCTTCCAGCCTTGCCCGGATGCGCTGCTTCTCGTAGAGATCGCGATATATACCGCCGGAGCGCAAGAGGGAATCGTGGTTACCCCGTTCTTTGATCACACCATCGGTAAGCACGATGGTTCTGTCCGCGTGTTGGATGGAGGAGATGCGATGGGCGATGATGATGGTGGTTTTGCCGCGTCTGGCCTCGATGAGGCGTTCCAGGATCTGGCGCTCTGTCTTTGTATCTACTGCCGAAAGGGCGTCGTCCAGAATAAGTATTTGAGGATCGGTCAACAGGGCTCGGGAGATTGCCACCCGCTGTTTTTGCCCCCCGGAAAGGGTGATGCCGCGCTCGCCGACCATGGTCTCAAATTTATGTTCAAATTCCATTATCTCGTTGTATACACTGGCAATCCTTGCTGCTTCATATACTGCATCCAAGGGCTGGGAGGGATTGCCCAGACGGATGTTGTTGGCAATGCTGTCGCTAAACAGGAAGATGTCTTGCGGTACCAGTACCATATCCCGGCGCAGCACTTCCAGCGGGATGCGATGTACTTCGTTGTCATCTATATAGATGCTGTTTTTGGGCGGATTGTAGATGCGCACCATAAGCTCGATCAGACTGGTCTTGCCACAACCGGTGGGGCCCACGATGGCCAGAGTTTTGCCCGCTTCGATGCAAAACGAGATATCTTTGAATATCAATGGCAACTCGTCTTCATAACGAAAGCTGAGGTTTTTCACGGTGATATTGCCTTCCAGCTTGCTTATGTTCGGATTGGCCAGCTTGTCGTCGATCTCCGGTACCACTCCAAAGATCTCGTTCAAGCGCTTCAGTGAAGCCGTTCCGCGTTGATACATATCCACGATCCAGCCGATGGCGATCATTGGCCAGACCAACATCCCCAGATATTGGAAGAAAGCGATGAATCCACCTATGGTGATGTCCCCTCCTATCGCCGCGCGTCCACCGAAAAATAGGGTTATGATCATCGAGCAGGCGATGATGAAGCCCTGGAAAGGATGAAAGAAGCCGGCGATCTTTGCCATGGAGATGTTCTGGTTCATATAGTCCCTGCCCACCTCATCGATCTTGGCCAATTCAGACTTCTCCTGACCAAAGGCTTTTACGATGCGGATGCCGGAGATGCTTTCCTGGATCTTCCCGCTCATGGCGGAAAAGCTGGCCTGTACCAAAGCAAAGCGCTTGTGCATCTTTTTGCCAAAATAGGCGATAGTCACCGAAAGAATCGGCATGGGAATGATTGCCAGCAAAGTGAGTCGCAGGTCAATGGAGACCATAAACGAGAAACTCGCAATGGTCATCAGAACAATATCCATCGCCGCGATCAAGCCCATTCCAAAAAGCATGCGCACCGAATTCAGATCGTTGGTGGCATGAGCCATCAAGTCTCCGGTTTTGCTCTTGTTAAAAAAATTCTGCGAGAGCTTCAGCAGATGATTATAAAAATCCTGCCGCAATCCTTTTTCAATTCTGTGAGAATTTCCGATGATCAGCATACGCCAGAAGAAGCGCAATACCATCACCGCCAAAGACAGGCCGATGATGAGCAGCGCGATCAGGCCAAGGCCCATTTCGTCGATCTGACGGGCTTGAATATTGTCTATGGCATATTGCATCACCTTGGGGGTGATGAGTTGCACTACATCCACCAATATCAGCATGATGATGCCGCCCGTGATCTGGGCATAACTCTTCTTCAGATAGGGAAGAATCGTGTCGAATGTTCGCATTGGTTTTTATTTATCCTTATTTCAAAATTCCGAGAATCATGTGGCATTGCCCTGCTTGCTTGCAATCAGCCACCGTGCCACACTCATTCCTCGTGCCTTTTTGTCAAATCCTTTGTTTGGCACCCCAAAAACTCTTTGGCTGTCCAAATTCGCTTTTCCCGATGCTGTAAACAGCCCGAGATATTGATTGACAGGCGCGGTCTCACCGGGGATTTTGTCCTCAAACAATATGGGAGTATCCGGAGTGAAAAAGCTTCTTATCATCTGCATCTTCAGTATATGCTTGTGTCTTGGCGCCCTAGAGATCCGGTCCAGAATAGTGGATCTCTCCGGCCGAGGGATAGCTTATGCCACCATTCAAGCCGGAAACAGCTTTGTATTTAGCGATGCTGAGGGTTTATTTCACTTGCAAACAAGAGCAGATACTCTGATAGTCTCCCGCATTGGCTACCAAACCAGAACTGTGGCTACAGCCACCATCGGGGCCACAATCATGCTGGAAGCGGATCCCGTCAATATGCCCATCATTCGGGTATATGATCGCTACGACCGCGGCAGCTCGGCGGCGCTGGATGCACGCAGTATCCACCCCGATACGAATTCCGGACTGCGCACCGTGGGGGACATACTGCTGGATCAATACATAATGGATAGTCCCAATACGGCGCTGAGCGGAGAAGCGCAAAACATCTCGATTTTGGGTAATCTCAGCCGCCACACGCTGGTGTTGCTGGATGGCAATCCCGTAAGCAACAGCGGTGAAGCTTTCGATTTTAGCCGCATTCCCGCCTCAGAGATCTCCCATGTGGAAATCATCAAAGGGGCCTCCTCAGTGTATGGAGGTCCCTCGGCAATCGGGGGCATCATCAATATCGTAAGCTTGAAACCCCAGACCGAGCGGAAAATGGAACTGGAGGGCGGGCTTGGTTCCTATGGTATGTATCAATGCCGGGCGCTGGGTTCGCTCAGTGGCGCCGGCTACAATCTGAGCCTGCAATACTCTCGGAATTTCGCCGAAAATGACTTCCGCTATAGCAGCACCCAAGGCTCCGGAAAGCGAGAAAATAACTCCACAAAGCAGGACCACATATTCATCAAAGCTGCTCTTGCTTCCGGGAAAAGCCAATTTGAAACCCTCATCAACTACCACAAGTTCCATCGCGAACTTCCCGGCACTGTGAACAACCTGCCCCTCTTTGACCATGCCGCCATGAAGGGGGAGGATGCCATCTATCGCCAAGCCTTCATCACCAGCGCAAAGCATTGGAACAATGAAGTCAGTCTGCAGGCAGATCACTCTTTCTCCGAATACGAAAACCTTGCTTCCAGCATTCCCGTTTACCGCTCGCATACCAAAACCAGATCGGCAAATATTCTTCTGAAGGATGCTTTTAGTCTGAACCATGATCCCTTCAGCCTGGATTTTGGCATAGAACAACGCCTTATGATGTATGGCGAAAAGAGCCTGTTTCCAGAATCTCAAGAGTGGCAACGGCCCACTCCGAAGTGGCTCACCGCTCTCTGGGCTTTCGCGCGTCATCAAAAGGATTGGGATCTCTTTACCTGGGAGCAGGGCTTTGGCATCCGTCAAGACTGGGTTTACCCCGATAAATACAGCGAAGTGTTCACTCCCCTGCGCCTGGAACAGAGCCTCACTCTGCACCTTCCCCTGGAACTCAAAGCTTATGGCAACATCGGAACGGCATATTCACTGCCGGCTTTCAGGGATATGTATTGGATGGGGGATAGCCAGGCACAGGGCAATCCCGATCTGAAAAGCGAAAGCTCCCGGGGTGGCATGATCGGTTTCAGTGCCGCCAATCGCTTCACACGTGCTTCAGCGGAATACTCCATCAGTAACATCCACGATCTCATCCGCTGGCATCAACATGATGGCTACACCTGGAAGCCTTACAACGTGGGCAAAGCGGAACTGAGAAATCTGGAACTGGGATTGTCGCTGTATCCACTCAGCTTCGTTTGCCTTGAAGGCGGGATCGTCTTTAGCAAAGCTAAAGATCGCAGCGGTTCAGCAAACAATCCTGCCAACCCCACCTATGGCAAAAACCTGCTCTACACTCCGGATATCAAAGCCGGGGCCACGCTCAAACTGCAATCGCCTCACGCAGGGGCGCAATTGAGCTATCGCTACACCGGCGAGCAATATACTACTCCCGACAATCTGATTGGCCCAATCCCGGATTTTGCTACCTGGCATCTGGGACTGTGGCTGAAAAGTCCACTCAAAATCCTGCCCCTGTCCCTGGATCTCAAGCTGGAAAACCTCAGCGATGAACGCTATGAGATCTATGCTCACACTCCGCAACCTGGTTTTAACTGGAGTTTGGGCCTTTCACTCAGCTTGCGCAAATGAGTTTTGAGATCGGGCTAAGCTTCTATTTCACGCAGATTGACGCAGATCGGGCACGCAGATTCCGCAGATTTGTCTGTCCACGAATTTACACTAATTAACACAAATTTGGCGCTTGCGCTCAATGGAGAATAGTGAATAGTGAATGGAGAATAGTGAATAGTGAATGGTGAATAGTGAATAGTGAATAGTGAATGGTGAATAGTGAATAGTGAATGGTGAATGGTGAATAGTGAACGGTGAATTGAGAATGCCTGCATTGCTGGTGTATCTCGTTTCTTTCACCCCACAAAATAGCTGCGCAATTTTGCGGGGGCCCCGATCTTTTACCCCAAAAAATCACCTTGTTCGTCCTTGGGGCCCCGAACTCCGGTATGCTGGTGTATCTCGTGCCTCTGGCACGTTCTCGTTATTGCGCCTCTCCTGAGGCGTCAATTATGCGGCTGAA
>ENA-UOOR01000311-UOOR01000311.1-fermentation-metagenome-genome-assembly--contig:-NODE-311-length-72262-cov-6.849087_pt1 | contig 72262 bp, 53 predicted proteins | sample MGYA00245780_ERZ724029 | MGnify/ENA primary metagenome ERZ724029 (study PRJEB28704, sample SAMN03018315) | fermentation metagenome | biome: anthropogenic terrestrial biome; feature: soil; material...
GCGCTGCTCAGTAAATCCACCTGGTCTGTGTCTCAAAGTCGTTGACACGTCCCGCTTGCCAAGCGTGCAGGTCGTACCCGGCTCACACTTCTCGAAGGGGTTGTCCGTCGCCCGGCAGCTGCAGTTCTGCTCGCCCTCGATGCAGTCCGACGGCTCGCTGCAGGAAGAAAGAAATGCCGACAGGACGAAGACCGAGGCCAGCATAACCCTACTAAGCTTCATGGAGTTTCCCCTCTCGCGTCCGGCTAGGGATTTGGGAGACCAAGGGCCGGAACACTTGGACCGGACCGTGATACACGCTCGGTCGGCTGCCAGGTCAAAAAAGAATCGACAATTCGCTCTCTCCCGAACATCAAATAGACAAGTCGACCGCCAGATCGGTTTGGCCGGCGGTGGCGACTGGGATCCTGCGCTCGCTCCATCGGTGGAGGGCCGGCCGAGAACACCGATCGCGTCAAGCCGGCACAAGACCTTAGCCGAGCGGTGAGTGTCAACGAGTTTGACATGACAGCGACCGTGGGAATGGACTCGAACGGTAAGCCGCCGCCGATAGCGGCGAGACTCGAAGGGGCTCCTCCGCCCCGGCACGCCCTCGGGGGGAATGAGCAACGGTCTCCCGCACCTGGACCTGCACCTCCGGGTGAAAGGAGACCGTTCGGAGAGAGTGGCAGAGCCTCTTCCGCGCAAGACGGTACTGCAGGTATCGCGTCGTATTCGCGCCGAAGTACAGGAGGAGGGCAACTCTTCGGGCAGCTGCGAAAGGGCATTGGGCGCAGCCTGCGGCAGTTGTGCGCGCAGGAGGATGTCGAGCTGGTGGAGGGTCACGCGATAGGCGACCACGTGCACCTTTGCCTGAGCATTCCCCCAAGCACAGACGTGGAAAACACCAGCGGGTTTCTGATTGAAGGGAGAGTCGGCGATAAGGATTTCACCGGGAGTATCTCGGGAAGCAGCGGAACCTCGCGGGGTCTCACTTCTGGGCGGGGGGCTACTGCGGCAGCAGCGCCAAGGAAGAACAATCGCCCGGACCCAGTGCCCCTTAGGCCTTTGCAGAAGCGGCCGTCATGCTGAATTCGACCGCGCAGAGAATGCCGCCGGCGCAATCAATGCCGGACTTGCCTCGCCTCCGCTGACAGTCCTATGGGTCAACGCACTCCCAGGGGACAGTCATTCAAGCTACCTGCCCCTGTCGGCGAACGAGGAGCCACCGTGCGCGTTCTTTCCGTCCTCCTCGTCATCGCGCTGACCGCCCTGCCAACGGCCGTCGGGGCCCAGCCCGAGCCGAACTCCCCGCCACCTCCGCCGGTCGCCGCTCCGGTTTCCGGCTGCGTGCCCGGGTTGCAGGTCGCCTGCGCCTGTGCAGCGGGAGGCTCGCGGGTCCAGGTCTACGAGGCCTCCGGCCAGAAGTTCGGGCCCTGCCAGTGCGCGCCGGCCGCGCCGGCCACGGGTGGGCTGCGGATCCATTCCACCTTTCCCGCCAAGGTCTAAGTGGATGACCAGGAGCGCGGCGTCGCCCCCCTCGAACTCCACGACCTCGCGCCGCGCACCTGCCGGGTCCGCTACCTCTTCGAGATAAGGGGCTTGGCCCGCAGGCGGGTCAAAGTGAGGCCAGGGGAGACGGCGTACGTCGAGGTGGAGCCCTCGCCCGCGAGGCGGGTCGCCGTCCACCGGCGGAGATCGAGGCAGCCTCGGAGTCGCTGATCGCCGATTGAGACGTTGTCTATCCGCGCGCGAATTGGCATGGCGGTCAACATCGGCCTGGGCGCGTACGCCGACCTGCGAACCGGGCTCCATCTTCGCGCCGCCGGCCTACCGGATGACGGCGCGATGGTGCTGGCGACCGTTTCGGTCGGACTCCAGTGCAACCTCGGCTCGACCCTCTCGCTCGGCATCGAGACCGGGTACCTCTGGGCCAGTCAGGTGGAGGTCTGACGAGGACTTGAGCTGGGACCAGTTCGATGACGTGTCCGCCTTCGTCGCGGGCCCGCGCGCCTCGATTGCCACGGTCCGGTTCGGCAGCCGGCGCCAGGCTGAATTGGGCCCGGTGGGCGGCATGCTCTTGCCGATCGTCGCCAGTCCGGACCCGGTGCATTCGGACGACCTCTTCCTGAGGTACCACACGGTACAGGTCGCGTACCTGTTCCTCTGTCCTGCCCTTCGGCATCCGACACGTGTTGCGTGGCGCGGGCTCGCAGACGGTCTGCTCGTAGACCTCCTCGGCGAGCTCGAGCGCGCCGTGGCGCTCGCACAAGCTCGCGACGAGCTCGAGATGGGCGCGCGCAGACCTTGCCGGACGGATGGCTCACTACACGTGGCGGGGGTGAGCGCAAGGTAGCGCGCCCGCCGCGCCGGCGCGAGGCCTCGGGGGTGCGGACGATGAGCGCCATCGCGATCGCCGAGCCGTCCTCCTGGAGGGCGCGCAGCTCGTCTACGAGCGAGGGCTCGTCGGCCGGAAGGTCGGCGAAAGCGCGCCTGGCGAGCTGTCCTGCCCAGCAATCGTAGAGCCAGACCGCCGATCGAAGTCGAGCCAGAGCCCGCGCGCCCTCCCGCAAGACGAAAAGCCGGTCGGACGAATCCGACCGGCCTCGAGCTGTCGAGCCCTCGTCGAAAGCTAGAACGTGCGTGGGGCCATCTGCCGCAGCCTGCGCACGCGCTCGCGCATCGGCGGGTGGGTCGAGAAGAGGCCCATCAGGCTGCCGCCGGAGAGCGGGTTGACGATGAAGAGCGAGGCGGTCGCCGGCGCCTCGTCGTACGGCAGGGCCTGCGCGCCCCTCTCGAGCTTCTGCAGCGCGTCGGCGAGCGCGTGCGGGTCGCCCGCGATGGCCGCCCCGCTCGCGTCGGCGCCGTACTCGCGCGAACGGCTGATGGCGAGCTGCAGGAGCATCGCGGCGATGGGGGCGACGATGAGCATGCCCAGGCTGGCCAGCGCGCCTCCGCCGCCCTCGTCCCGGTCGCGGCCGAGGAACAGGCCGCCGAACCAGAAGACCATCCGGGCGACCTGGGTGATGATGCCGGCGAGGGTCGCGGCGATGGTGCTGATGAGCGTGTCGCGGTTCTTGATGTGAGCCAGCTCGTGGGCGATGACCCCCTCGAGCTCCCGCTCGTCGAGCACCCGCAGGATGCCCTCGGTCACCGCCACCGCGGCGTGGCTCGGGTCGCGCCCGGTGGCGAAGGCGTTCGGGGTCGCGGTCGGGACGACGTAGAGCCGCGGCGTCGGCAAGCCTGCGCGGCGGGCAAGCCGCCCGACCAGCTCGTGCAGCCAGGGCAGCGTCTCGAGGCCGATGGGCTGGGCCCGGTGCATGGCGAGCGCGATGCGGTCGCTGAACCAGAACGAGACCCCGTTCATCAGCACGACGAAGAAGCCGGCGAAGAGCATGCCTTGCGTGCCCCCGAGCCGCTGGCCGACCGCGAGGAACAGCGCGGTCAGGCCCGCGAGCAGCACGGTGGTCTTCAGGTAGTTGCCCAACCGGCCACTGCGGCGAACTCGAGGGGCGTCGGGCATGGTCATCGATGCGCTCTTCATGGTGAGACCCTCTTGCTCCCTCCAACAGCCAGGCGGCTCGATTCCTTGCCGCGAAGGCCAAGGTAGCCACCGGAAATCCTCGGTCAAACCGCGGGCGATCGCGGGCTCGTCCGTCCGTTTGAACCACTGGCGGATGCAAGGATTCCCCATGATCCGGCGAACGCGGGCCAAGGCGCTGGGCGAGGATCTCCTCGAGGCGGTCGCAGGCCGCCCGGGCGTCGGCGCGCGGGGCTTGCGTCACCACCTCGCGCAGCAGGTCGCCGGCGAACCCGTAAGAGTGCTCGGTACCAGCAGCGAGACGCAGGGACCGGTCTCGCCCTCCAGCCAGTCGCATTGGCGACTACAGGCAGGTCGGGCCGGCGAGGACGACCACCGCCGTCGTGTTCGTGTCCGGTCAGCTCGTCCTGCGCGCCCCGCTCCTGCCGGCGCGCGCCTCCGAGGCCGGATCCGGGGCTTTGAGGAGGGCCGATCGGCCCGGGAAGGCCCCTGGCCCGCCCGTAGAGCGATTTTTACCCGTCAGGCTCCCTTCAATAGGGCCGAAGCCCGCTCCTCTGCCTGCAGGCCATCCTACGGGCCCACAGAGGCCTTCCCGAGTCATTTCTGCGAGGCTGCAACCGAGCGGTATTGCGGAAGTTTTTGCCGTGGCTCCGGGCCTTCTCGGCCGGCCCTGGACCGAGGGCGGCGACGGGCCGCGGTGGCAGGTTCCGGAGGGCCCCGAGACGCTCGCCGCCATCCTCGCCATCCTTGCAAGGAGCCCAAGGTGCGCCTCGGTCGCGGCTTCCCGCGCGGCACGGGCCTGCGCTGCGCCCTCCGGCGGCGCGACGGTCAGGCCGAAGGCCTGCCTCCATCCCGGGGCGACGCGGGCGAAGTTGCCGGATTTCCAGTTGTTAGCCTGGGGAAACGACGCGAGATTTTTGCCTTTCCCCGCTCGGGGGGTAGACTGCCGAGCACTGTAGCGGGCTGTAGCATGCCGGCCCACCGAGGTCAGCGGCCAGCCCTCGAACGGCCTGTTGATACCCCTCCAAGACGGCAAGGCGCTCAAAGGATCCGAGGCCACTGGCCCTGGCGAATCGACCAGGGGCTTGGAGACGAGACAAGGCTTCCATGGCGGAACAACTGAGCATGTTTGCGGCTGACCTGACCAACAAGCAGCAGAAGAAGCGCCCGAACGAGCCGGCCGGAGGCGGCGGCGACGGCGGCGCAGGCGAGGTGCCTGCCTTCCTCCACGAGGAGGCGAGGCGCCGCTACCTCAACTACGCCCTGTCGGTCATCACCTCGCGCGCCCTTCCCGACGTGCGCGACGGGCTCAAGCCGGTCCAGCGGCGCATCCTGTTCGGGATGTACCACGACCACCACCTCACTCACGAGGCGAAGTTCCAGAAGTCGGCCAAGGTCGTGGGCACGGTGATGGGCCAGTACCACCCGCACGGCGACTCGGCGATCTACGAGGCCCTGGTGCGCATGGCGCAGGAGTTCAGCCTGCGCTACCCGCTGGTCGACGGGCACGGCAACTTCGGCTCGCTCGACGGCGACTCGGCCGCGGCGATGCGCTACACCGAGTGCCGCCTGCAGCCGCTGGCCTCCGAGCTGCTCGTCGAGCTCAAGAAGAAAACGGTGGGCTATCGGCCGACCTACGACGGCTCGCTCTTCGAGCCCATCGTCATCCCCTCGCGCGTGCCCCAGCTGTTGATGAACGGGGCGACCGGCATCGCCGTGGGCATGGCGACCAACATCCCGCCCCACAACCTGGGCGAGCTGTGCGAGGCGCTGCGCGCGCTCATCGAGAACCCCAAGCTCGAGACCAAGGACTTGCTCAAGCAGGTCAAGGGGCCCGACTTCCCGACCGGCGGCCAGATCCTCAACTCGAAGGCCGAGCTGCGCGAGATCTACGAGACCGGCCAGGGCGCGGTGCGCCTGCGCGGCGAGTGGAAGCTCGAGGAGGCCAAGCGCGGCGGCCAGTTCATCGTCATCACCTCCATCCCCTACACGGTCAACAAGGCCACCTTGGTGCAGAAGATTGGCGACCTGGTGCGCGAGCGAAAGCTGCCGCCGCTGCTCGACGTGCGCGACGAGTCGACCGCCGAGGTGCGCGTCGTCCTCGAGCTAAAGAAGGAGGCCGACCCCGAAGTGGTCATGGCCTACCTCTTCAAGCACACCCCGCTGCACACCAACTTCAACGTCAACCTCACCTGCCTGGTCCCGACCGACAACCCCGAGGTCGGCACCCCGCAGCGGCTCGACCTGAAGGCGATGCTGCGCCACTTCCTCGACTTTCGCTTCGAGGTGGTGACCCGGCGCCTCGAGCACGAGCTCGACGAGATCTGCAAGCGGCTGCACATCCTCGAGGGCTTCGAGAAGGTCTACGACGCGCTCGACGAGATGCTCCGCATCATCCGCAAGTCCGAGGGCAAGGCCGACGCGGCCGGCAAGCTCATCAAGCGCTTCAAGCTGAGCGACGAGCAGGCCGAGGCCATCCTCGAGATGAAGCTCTACAAGCTCGCCCGCCTGGAGATCCTCGTCGTCCAGAAGGAGCTCAAGGAGAAGCGCGCCGAGCAGAAGCGGCTCTCCAACCTGCTCAAGCACCCGAAGATGCGCTGGGGCATCGTCCAGGACGAGCTCGCCGAGATCCGCAAGGCCTACGGCGACAAGCGCCGCACCCGCATCGGCGGGCCGGTCGAGGAGATCGAGGTCAGCGAGGAGACCTTCATCGCCGACGAGGACGCGCACGTCGTGCTCACCCGCGACGGCTGGGTCAAGCGGCTGCGCGAGGTGAAGGACCCGAGCACGACCCGCCTGCGCGAGGGTGACGAGGTGATGGCGGTCTTGGCCGGCTCGCTCAAGTCGAACGTGGTCTTCTTCACCAACTTCGGCGCCGCCTACGTCACCCGCTTCCACGACATCCCGCCCTCGACCGGCTACGGCGACCCGGTGCAGAAGCTCTTCAAGTTCGACGACGGCGAGCGGGTCGTCGGCGCGCTCTCGCTCGACGCCCGGCTCCCTAGGCCGGAGAAGATGCTCGCGGTCAGCGAGAAGGGCTTCGGCATGCGCTTTTCGCTCGAGCCGCACACCGAGGTCTCGACCCGCGCCGGGCGCCTGTTCGCCAAGCGCACGCGCGAGAGCCCCATCGTCGGCGTGGTGCCGGTGGGCCCGAAGGAGCTCGTCACCCTGGTCACCGAGCGCAGCAACGTCATCGTCGTCCGGGCCAAGGAGATCAACGAGCTCGCCGGCCCGGGCAAGGGCGTCACCGTCATCAAGGTCGACGAGGACGACAAGGTCATCGCCTTCCTGTGCACCGCCGACCGCAGCGCCTCGCTCAAGCTCGAGAGCGAGAAGGGCAAGCGCTTCGAGGTGGTGGTCGGCAAGCAGGGCGTCTTCGCCCGCGGCGGCAAGGGCCGGCAGCTCACGCGCAAGGAGAGGGTCAAGCTCGCCGAGCACTCACTGATCTGGGTGCCGCTGCCCGAGAAGGAAGGCTAGGGCGACTTGAGCGTGCGACGGACCAGGCATACACCGCTCAGCCCGAGCCTCCAGGCGAGGGAGGGGGAGGCTGCCGAAAGCAACGCGCCTGAGCGCCCCTCCGACCCGGCGTCGCGCCTTCCCAGCAGGTAACCGTCACTAAAGTTCGGCATTCGGCGAAGGAGCTCGAAAGCCATGGCCAAGAAAAGCAACTACACCGCCAACGACATCACCGTCCTCGAGGGCCTCGAGCCGGTGCGCAAGCGGCCCGCGATGTACATCGGCGGGACCGACTCGACCGGCTACCACCATCTGCTCTGGGAGATCGTCGACAACTCGGTCGACGAGGTGATCAACGGCTACGCGAAGACCATCTCGGTCACCCTGCACAAGGGCTCGCGCTCGGTGACCGTCGAGGACGACGGGCGCGGCATCCCCGTCGAGGTGATGCCCAAGTTCAAGAAGTCCGCGCTGGAGATCATCCTCACCACCCTGCACGCCGGCGGGAAGTTCGAGCACGACAGCTACCTGCACTCCGGCGGCCTGCACGGGGTCGGCTCGTCGGTGGTCAACGCGCTCTCCAAGCGGCTCGTGGCTCAGATCAAACGCGGCGGCACCCGCTATGAGCAGAGCTACGCGCGCGGCAAGCCGACCACGCCGCTCAAGAACCTGGGCGGCTGCCGGGGCGCGGGCACCCTGATCACCTTCGAGCCCGACCCCGAGATCTTTGGCGAGAAGCTCGCCTTCGACCCCGCGCAGGTGCGCGAGAGGCTCGAGGCGCGCACCTACCTGCACAAGGGCCTGACCATCGTCTATCGCGACGAGACCGTCTCGCCGGCGCTCGCGGAGACCTTCTGCCACCAGGGCGGCATCGGCGAGTACCTCGGCCGCATCGTCGAGTCGCGCGGCAAGCAGGTCGTGCCCGCCGGCTCGGCCTGCTTCTACCACTCGCGCGACAACGGGGTGCGGCTCGAGACCGCGCTCATCTGGACCGAGGCGACCGAGGAGCACGTGCGCTCGTACGTCAACGGCATCCCCACGCCGGGGGGCGGCACGCACGAGAACGGCCTGCGCGCGGGCATCGTCAAGGCGGTGCGCAACTACATCGAGACCCACAACCTCGCGCCCAAGGGCGTCACCCTGACCGCCGAGGACATCCGCGAGGGGATCACCGCGGTCCTCTCGGCCTACGTGGTCGACCCGCAGTTCCAGGGGCAGACCAAGTCGAAGCTCAACAACCCCGAGGTCGCCAGCCTGGTCGACAACGTGGTGCGGCCGGCGCTCGAGAAGTGGCTCAACGACAACAAGACCATCGCCGAGGCGGTCATCGCCCGCATCGTGCTCGCGGCCAGGGCCCGCGAGGCCTCGCGCGCGGCCGCGCAGGTGACGCGCAAGTCGGCCATCTCGCACCGGCTCAACCTGCCGGGCAAGCTGGCCGACTGCTCTTCGACCAATCCCCACGAGAGCGAGCTGTTCCTGGTCGAGGGCGACTCGGCAGGTGGCACCGCCAAGCAGGGGCGTGACCGGCGCACCCAGGCCATCCTTCCCTTGCGCGGCAAGGTGCTCAACGCCGAGCAGGCCTCCGGCGACAAGGTCGCCAACAACAAGGAGCTGCAGGACATCGTCAGCGCGCTCGGCTGCGGCATCGGCAAGGACTTCGACGCGAGCCGGCTGCGCTACGGGCGGGTCTTCCTGCTGATGGACGCCGACTCGGACGGCCACCACATCGCGACCCTGCTGCTGACCTTCTTCTACCGGCACCTCAAGCCGCTCATCGACCGCGGCTGCGTCTACATCTGCCAACCGCCGCTGTTTCGCGTCGACATCGGCAAGGAGACCTACTGGGCGCTCGACGAGGCCGACCGGGACCGCATCATCGGCGAGAAGGCCAAGGGCAACGCCAAGCCGAGCATCATGCGGTTCAAGGGCCTGGGCGAGATGCCGGCCGACGACCTGAAGGCCACCACGATGGACAAGAAGAAGCGGGTGGCCCTGAAGGTCGCCATCGACAACGAGCTGGAGACCGACCGGGTCATCAACGATCTGCTCGGCCGCGACGTGACCGCGCGCTTCAAGTTCATCATGGAGAAGGCCTCCGACGTGCAGGAGCTCGACGTCTAGCGCGGCGGTCGCCTCGAGGCTCGATGAGTGAATCGAGTGAGTCCTGAGTTGTGAGTCATGCAGCTCTCGTGGGGCGCGATGGTTGGCCGTGCCGCCGAGCTCGTTGACGCGCCCGCTCGGAAACCACGTCCCCCGCTGACCCTGGCTCGGGCGTTCGTCCCAGGCACGCCCTCTTCGGCTCGAGTCGAGCACCGGAAGGGTCCGGGGCCGGCGGGGCACCCTCGATCTGGGCGCAGGGCTCCGGGCGATTCGTCGTGAAGGAAGGCCGCTGCAACGGGACGAGCGCCGGGACGGTCCCCCGAGCAGCGAGCTGCGAGCGAAGCGGCGCAGTCGCCGCGAGCGCCGGGGCCCGGACACTGTGATGCCAAGCACAGTCGAAGCTTGATCGCGCCGATTGCGCCTGCCCATAATGCCCGCTAGGCCAAGGGCTCCCATGATCGTCCAATGCGCCGCCTGCAAGGCGCGCTTCAAGATCGCCGACGAAAAGGTTACGGCGCGCGGCGTCAAGGTCCGCTGCACCAAGTGTGCGACCACCTTCGTCGTCCGGAAGGACAACGCGGCCCCGGCGCCCGACGCGGTGCCTATCGGCGGCAAGCCGCCCGCTGGCAATGCCGGTTCCCCTCCCACCGGGCGACCGGGGCCGGCTCCCAAGGCTACAACCCTGCCTCCCGGCGCACTCTCGCGGCTCGAGTCGAAGGTCGACCCCTTCGCGCCGTTCCAGACCTCCGAGTTGCAGCCCGCGGTGGATCCCTTCGTAGGCGCGGCGGCCAGGCCGGCTGCCCGCTCCGACGATCCTTTCGCCGACCTCGATCTTGGTCAGCCCGCGGCCCCGACTCCGCCGGCCGGCGTGCTCGACATCGCGATGCCCGACCTCATCGGCGTCGGCAATGCGCCAATGCCCCCCGCGCCTTCGCCTGCGCCGCAGGCGGTGCGCGCCGATCCCTTCGCCAGCCTCGGTTCACAGTCGCCTGCCGCAAGGCCCGCTGCCGATCCTTTCGGCTCGCTCGGTGCGCCCTCGCAGGCTCCTCCCCGGCCCGCCGCTGACCCCTTTGCCACCCTCGATGCGCATGAGCCGCCATCGAGGCTCGCGGTCGATCCCTTCGCAGCGCTCCAGGGCAGCGCCACAACCGCCAGGCCTGCGGCGCCTGCCGCCGATCCCTTCGCCGCGCTCAGAGCGGCCGCGCCGGCGCAGGCACCGCGAGCGGCAGTCCCGCACGATCCCTTCGCGGCGATGCAGCCCGCTCCTCCGGCGCCTCGGCCCGCGGTCCCCTCCGACCCCTTCGCCTCGCTCTCGCCGCCGCCACAGCGGCCGGCCGCGATCGCGAACGATCCTTTCGCCGCAATGCAGGCCGCCCCGCGTCCGAGCGCGCCCGTCGACCCCTTCGCGGCGCTCCACGAGGCGGCGCAGGTAAGGCCGGTCGCCGCTGCCTCGCCCCGCGTCGCGGTCCCGGGCGGAGGCGATCCCTTCGCCAACTTGGATCTCGGCCGCTCTCAACCCGGACCGGCAGCCCCCCCGGCTTCCGCGATTCCTCCGCTCGACCTCGGAGCAGCCCTCGGAGCTCCGGCCGATCCCTTCGCAAACGCCGTTGGCGGGCCTGGCCCCGGGACGTTCGGCTTGGGGCCGTCCGAACCGTCTGGAGGCCCGCTGGCTGGAGCCTCCTTCGGCGAAATCGACCTGGGGGCGTCACCTTCCGGTCTCGAGCTCAACGCTCCGGCGCACCCGTCCCAGGGCGGAGACGACCCGTTCCTCAAGGCGGCCGCGGCTGCCGAGCTCTTCGGTCCGCGTTCCCCGGCTCCCAGACAGCAGACCCCAATGCCAGCGGCAGCCCAGCCGAGTATTCCTCTGGCGACTGAGCGGCCGTCGCGACCGATGCGCTCCCTGAGCGCGCCGGAGGCAGGCGAAGCCGCGGCGGCAGCCGCCCGCGCCGTCGCCGGTGCCAAGTGGTCGCGCCAAGTGCCGACGGGGAAGACCGAGAGGAGGCGCAGCACCGCCTCGTCGCTGCTCGGCTCGGCGATGGTCGCGCTGCTCGGTATCGGCCTGCTCGCCGTGTCTTTCTACGGCACCATCCGCGCCGCGGCCGGAGAGATCCAGGGAATGGAGGCTGCCGGGATCCTGGGCGACCTCGTCCCCGAAGAGGTCACCAACGGTCTGTTCGAGACGAGCGCCGACCGCACCATCTTCTACGTGCGCGGCAAGCTGCGAAACATCGGCGTAGCGCCCGTCGGGCCGGTCGGTATTCGAGTCGAGCTGCTCAGCGGCTCAGCCGTTGCCCGGAACGCGACCGCGCCGGCCGGCGCCCTTCCGTCGCCCGAGGACGTCTACGGCCTGATCAGTCCCGCCGCGCTCGGGTCGCTCAACCGGCGGCTCGCGCAGTCCTCCGCGCCGATAGCGGCCGGCGAGACCGCCGACTTCTTCGTCGCCTTCTACGAGTACCCGGACGATCTCGCGTTCCACCAGATTCGGGTCGAGCCTCAGCCGTTCGACAAGGCGATGCGCGAGCAGCCGGGAGCGCCGAAGAAGCCCGAGGCGGCCGCGTCGCCGGCCCCGCTGCAGGAGGCAAGAGCCAACGGCGAGAGTGCGGCGGCCGGCGCAGCCCAGCCCGTCGTCGCGCCACCGGCCGCGGCGCCGAAGAAAGCGCAGAGCGCGCCTGCGCCCGCCGCCGTCCGGCAGGCCAAGGGCGACAAGGTCCGCTTCGCGCCTCCGGCCGCGGACAAGGACTGAAGGAGCCGAGGGTCCGATGGCGAAATCCGAGCGCGCAGAGCAGCTCGTCTCGCTTCTCTCCTCGATAGAGGTCGGGGCGGCCGGTGACGCGGCGGCAGCGCGAGCGCTGGCCCGCATCGAGCCTGTCGAGGCCGCGCATACCCTCAAGGTGCTCGTCGCCGAAGCGAAGACTTCGCCGAAGGTCGGCCAGGCGCTCGCCTCGCTGTCGCGCGCGCTGATGCTCGCGAGCGACGCCGATCTCCCCTACACCCATCGCGGCCGCATCTACGACGCAGCGGCCGAGTTCCAGATGGTCGAGGTTGCAGCGCTCTTCTCGAAAGAGCCGCCGATAGTCGCCATCGAGCCCGACGCGGCTCGCGATCAGGACCCGACGCTGCAGCACCTGACCCTCGGGCACAAGAAGATGCTCGCGCGGCAGGCCAATCCCGACCGCATCGCGCGGCTGGCCATCGAGGGGGACGCTCGAGTCATCCGCGAGCTGTTGCTCAATCCAATGATGACCGAGGCGACCGTCGTGCGCATCGTCGCGCGCCGGCCGGCCAAGGCCGAGACCCTGCTCGAGGTGTGGCGTTCCCCGCGCTGGAGCGCACGAGCCGGCGTGCGCAAAGCCCTGGCGATGAACCCCTACACGCCGCCCGAAGTCGCGCTCAAGGTCCTGCCGCACCTGCTCGCCGGAGACCTGCGCGCGATAGCCGGCGACCAGGCGCTGCATCCCAGCGTGCGCCAGCTCGCCGGCAAGCTCGCAACCAGGCGCAAGAGCAAATGAGCTTTGAGCTGTGAGTCTTGAGTTGGGAGTGAGAGGCAAAGCTCCGGGCGACTCTCGACCGCCGACTCTCGCTCGCCCTACTGCTTTTTCCCCGCGAAGACGCGCCCCAGCAGATTGCCCAGCCTCGGCACCATGCTGGGCATCACCACGAGGACGAGCGCCATGGCCAGGATGGTGATGTCTCCGCTGCTCAGGTCAAAGCTCGGCATCGTCCGGCTGCTCCTCTTGAGACCAAGCCGGCATCCTAACACTTCTTGCTCCGGCCTTCGTGGCTCGGCGAGCCTCGGTTTGCCTGTCGGGCGGCCGCTCGTGCTCGGCCACCGCGGAGCGAGCGCCGATGCGCCGGAGAACACATTGGCGGCTTTCCGAGAGGCGATCCGCCAGGGCGCCGACGGCGTCGAGCTCGACGTGCAGCTCTGTGCCTCCGGCGAGGTGGTCGTTGCCCACGACGAGACGCTCGAGCGGGTTTCGGGCGAAAAGCTCTCGGTTCGCGCGACTCCGTTCCCTCGCCTGCGCGAGGTGGATGTCGGACGCCGCTTCTCCGAGCGCTTTGCCGGTGAAAAGGTCCCGACACTCGCGGAGGTCCTCGAGGCGCTGCCGCCGACGGCGCTGGTCGACGTGGAGCTCAAGTGCGACGCGGCGCGAGACGGCGGCCTGACCGAGCGCACCCTCGAAGTCCTCTCGCGCTACCCGGGCCGCCCGATAGTCGTGACCTCGTTCAATCCGGCCTGCCTGTTGCGGGCGCGACTGGGCGCCCCGGCCCTGCCGCTCGGAGCGCTGTGGGGAGAGGAGCGCTGGACGCGCGCGCGGGAGCTCGCCGCGCGGGCCGCGGGGCTCGCCGTCGTCGCGCCCCACCACTCGCTCTGCGGCCAAGAGAGGGTCGCGCGCTGGCACCAAGGGGGATTCGCCGTGGCGAGCTGGACCGTCGACGAGCCCGTCGAGATAGAGCGCTGCCTGAAGTCGGGCGTGGACGTGCTCATCAGCAACAGGCCCGGGCTGGCTCGGGAAGTCGTAGAGCGCTGGGGCCGCAGGTAACAGGTTCGTCCTGCCCTCGTCTCGACACCGCCAGAGGCTTCGGGGCTATTGGTCGACTCCGGACCTGACGGAAACTCGAGGCGCCAGGTGATTCAATGCGAATCGGAAGGGGCAGTCGGCGCGCGGCTCATCCTCTTCGTGACGATGGGCCATCTACTACTTGCTGACCGGGCCGCCGGAAGCCGAGCTCGAGTTGGCAGCGCCGGCGCCCGCGCTCGGAAGGGGAGGGCTTCAAGCTCGACGACCTCTCGGCAGATCTCGTGCTCGTCGCCTTCTGGCAGAGCACCGAGCGCAACTGCGAGGGGATGCTGCCCCTTCTTGCTCGCATCGAGGACGACTACGAGCCGGAGCGCTTCGCACTGGTCGCAGTCAACCTCGACAACCCCGAAGCCCGGGACGCGGCGGTCAAGAGCTTCCTCCAGGGCAAGAAGCGGCCGAACAACCTCGTGCTCGCCGGAAAGCAGCCGATGGAGGGCTGGGAGCTTACCAAGGGGCCGACGCTCAACCTTCTCGGTGCCGACAGGCGCATCGTCGCCGGGCACGTCGGGCAGGTCTCGGAAGGGACACCTGCGGCAGGACATCGGCGCGGCGATGGGGGCGCTCTCGCAATGGTGCGGCGGCGAAAGGCGGCCTTCTCCTCGAGCCGGGCAATACCGTGCGCCGGCAAGACCGGCCGCTCGGCTTGGGGGCGGAGCCTCGCCCGCTTTGGCGGCGATGGCCTGAAAGGCGCACGCTCTCTCGATCGCGCCACCGGCCGGGCACTCCCTCTACCCGACCGACCGGCAAAGCTTGATCGAACAAGGGGGACGCCATGGGTTGGCTCTCGTGGATCATCATCGGTCTGATCGCAGGCCTCATCGCCAAGGCGCTGATGCCCGGTAAGGATCCGGGCGGCTTCATCATCACCCTGCTCCTGGGCATCGCCGGCGCCTTCATTGGCGGACTTATCGGCGGGGCCATCTTCGGCACCGGGCTGACCGGGTTCTCAATCTGGTCGCTGCTGCTGGCCGTGGCGGGCAGCTTGCTGTTGCTTGGGCTCTACCGCCTCACCTTCGGCAAGCGGAGAGCGCACGCACACGTCTGACGGCGGGTAGCGCGGCAGGCAGGGCGGCCTTCTCGAGGACAGCCGAGCGGACTGGCGGCCGGGAGGCTCGTCAGCGCTTTTCCGCGTCGTTCGGTCCCGTTCCGGTCGCCTGAAACAGGGCAGAAGGCCTGCGCCATTCGCGCAGCGGCGATTCGCGCGCGCGTCATGCTTGCGGCCTGCACGGTCTGCAAGGCGGCAAGACGAGCCGTCAAACCGCAGCGCAGCGCCGCAGCGCGCGAGGTCGAGCCGCGCTTAGCTTCGCGCAGGCTTCAGGCGCGCTCTCACACCCTGGCCGGTGAAGGATTCCGGAACCCGGGCGATCTGCTCAGGGGTTCCCTGCGCGACGAGCCTGCCGCCCGCAGCCCCGCCTTCGGGTCCGAGATCGATGACCCAGTCGGCCACCTTCACCACCTCCAGATTGTGCTCGACGACGACCACGCTGTTGCCGGCCTCCACCAGGCTCTGCAGAACGCCGAGCAGCCGAGCCGTATCGTCCAGGTGAAGGCCGGTCGTAGGCTCGTCGAGAAGGTAGAGCGTGCGGCCGGTCGCCCGGCGGCCGAGCTCCTTGGCCAGCTTCACCCGCTGCGCCTCGCCGCCCGAGAGCGTGGTGGCCGGTTGCCCGAGCTGCAGATAGCCGAGACCGACCTCGGAGAGCACCCGCAGGCGCCCTCGCGCCGCCACAACGCCTTCAAAGAGCGCCAGCGCTTCGTCGACGGTCAGCTCGAGGACCTGGGAGATGTCGTGGTCGCGGTAACGCACCGCCAGGGTCTCGCGGGTAAAGCGCCTCCCTTGGCAGGCCGGGCAGCGCACCTCCGAGTCGGGCAGGAGCTGCATCTTCACGCTCAGCACGCCCGCTCCTTCGCAGCGCTCACAGCGCCCACCCGGCACGTTGAACGAGAAGTGACGGGCCGATAGCCCGAGCCGGCGAGCTTCGGGCGTCGAGGCGAACGCTTCGCGTATCGGAGTGAACGCGTCGCAGTAGGTCGCCGCGTTCGAGCGTGGGATGCGCCCGAGGTGCGCCTGGTCGATGGTGATGACCCTGTCGAGCTGCTCGAACCCGTCGAGCGCGTCGTGCGCGCCGGGCTCCTCGCTCGAGCCGTGGAGGCGCTTGCGCAGGGCGCGGTCAAGGACGTCGAAGACCAGCGTCGACTTGCCCGAGCCGGAGACCCCGGTGACGGCGACGAGCGCGCCGAGCGGGACGCGAACCGTCAGATTCTGGAGGTTGTGCTCCCGGGCGCCGCGAAGGGTGAGTGCCGCCCCGTCGGTCGAGCGGCGGGGCGTTGGGATGGGGATTGACCGGCGGCCGGCCAGAAAGTCCCCGGTGAGCGAGCGGGGCTCGGCGACGAGCTTCGCCGGAGCTCCCGCGGCGACCACCTCTCCGCCGTGCTTGCCTGCGCCCGGTCCGAAGTCGACCACGTGATCGGCCGCGGCGATGACCTCGAGGTCGTGCTCGATGACCACCACGGTGTTCTCGAGATCGCGCAGGCGGCGCAGCACCTCGACAAGACGGCGCGTGTCGCGATGGTGCAGCCCGATGGTCGGCTCGTCGAAGACGTAAAGAACCCCGCTCAGAGCAGAGTCGAGCAAGGAGGCCAGACGCAGTCGCTGCGCCTCGCCGGCCGAGAGCGTGGGCGAGGCACGTTCGAGCGTGAGGTAGCCGGCGCCGACCTCGACCACGCGCGCAATCGCTTTGCGCAACTCGAGGAGCACCGGCTCGGCGACGACCTTCTCGTCCGAGGTCAGGCAGGCTGGAAGAGCCTCGAGCCAGGCGTCGAGATCGAGGAGCGATACCCGCGAGAGCCCGACGATGTCGCGGCCCTGTACGGTGACGGCCCGGCTCTCGGCGCGCAGGCGCGTCCCGGCGCAGTCGGGACAAGCCCGGTTGATCAGGAGCTCGTCGAGCTTGTGGCTGTAATGCGGCTCGTTGGCGTGCTCGCAGAGGTGCTCGGCGTGGCGGCGCAAAAGGTTGGTGGCGAGGCCTTCGAAACGTCCCTTGCGTACGGTCGCCGGTGGCTCGACGTCCGGGAAGTGGCGGCGGAAGAGGGGACTCTCGGTGCCGTGGAAGAGCAGATCGCGCTGCGCCGGGGTGAAGTCCCTGATCGCGCGGGAAGGATCGAGCTCGAGCCCGTAGTGCGTCGAGGCGGCCCGCAGGGTCGAGAGGTAGTAGTCACTCCAGCGACCGTCGCGGCCGTGGATCGCGCCCTCTGGGATGCTCTTGTCCTCGTCGACCAGTCGCGAGAGGTCCGCCTGAAGGACGGTGCCCAGCCCGGTGCAGGCTGAGCAAGCCCCCTCGACCTTGTTGAAGGAGAAGTGCGCCATCCCGAGCTGCGCGACGGGCGCGCCACAATACGGGCAGGGAGACGTCTCCTCCGGAGCGCTCTCTTCCTCCTCGGTGACCGATTCGTCGGCTGTTTGAGAGGCATCGAAGGAAGGCGCTATCTCTTCCCCGCAGGCGGGGCAGGGGCGGCGCCCGAGGCGGGCGAACAAGACGCGCAGCCACGAGTAGATGTTGGTGCTCGTCCCGACGGTCGAGCGGGGACTGCGGTTGGTGAGGTGCTGGTCGACGCTGACCGACGGCATGAGCCCGGAGATCGAATCGACCGGGGGCTTCGACAGCCAGGGCGACACGAAGCCGAGCAGCTCGTGGTATTGGCGCTGGCCCTCCTTGTTGAGGATGTCGAACCCGAGGGTGGACTTACCCGACCCGGACAGTCCGGTGAGGACGATGAGCTGGTTCTTGGGGAGCGAGAGGCTGACGTTCTTCAGGTTGTGCAGCCGCGCGCCGCGGATGGTGATCTGAGAAGCCATGGCTGTCGGGGCGTGAGGGATGCGAGTAGGCCGGTGCGTCAGTTGTCGGCTTGCGAGTCTAAGCGAGAGGCGCGTTTGCCGCAGTTCACCCCAGCTCGAGAGGAAGCGCTCCTGCCGACGACGTGAACCAGGGGCCCTTCCCGCTCCTCGGTCGCCTTTGACGGGGGCGCCTCTCGGTCCGAGGGTTGCCTTCTTCTCGTCGAGCTCGGCGACAACGCGTCGGGACGCCGGACCGCGGCGGAGAAGGAGGGGGGACTCGGGCTTCGTCCGCGCATGGCACGACGAGTGGGGAGAAGCCTCGTTTCGCTGTTCTTGCTCGAGGGCGCGGCGACGTTCTGGGCCCGCCCCCAGGTCGGAAAGGCTGGGACAAGGTTGATTTGCCAAGCGAGCGGACTCTCGCCGTTCGGGAGGAGGCGTCGGTCGCTCAGGCGAGCTTCATCCGGACCGGGTGATTGAGCTCGAGTCTTCCGAGATCGCATCGCCAAACCCTCGGGGGCGACGGGCGATGTCTCAGAGCCGACAGTGCGGCTCGCTGCGCCGGGGCGGGGATGTCTCGCGCCCGACATTCGAGGGCCAAGAGGTGATGCTTTTCGCTTCCTGGAGGGCGAATCGCTCGGCTGCACGAAGGGCCCGAGTCTTCGCTGAGGCTCTCGGGAGGAGATTCGGAAGAGACCTGTCTCAATCTGGGCGCACCCGATGCGCGGGTGGAGGCCGCGGGAATCTCGGATTGCCCTCGCGATCGGTAGTCGCGGCAAGGGGGCTTCCTCCACGTCGCGGAGCGAGGCATTCGCGGAGCGTCAAGGAGGCCTCCGAAGAGAAAAGCCCCCGGCGTTCTGTCGAACAGCGAACAGTGAAGGAAGAGCGAGTACCTCAAAGCTTGCAAACGAGGTCGCGATCTGCTTCTGTCCGGGCGTTCTCGAGGGGCGCGCCCGGAGTGGGCCGGGCCGAGTGGCCTCTCGGAAGACACGCACACGCCCATAGAGGCGCATGCGCCTCGGGGGAGGAGGGAATAGGCAAATGCCTGACGAAACCAAAGTCTCCAAGCAGGATTGCATGGTCGTCGTGCCGGTGCCGAAGGTCGAAGCGAGCATCGGTTTCAGGTTCGAGTTGGAGCACTACACGGAGGAAGCGCGCTCCATCCCCAAGGGCTCGATCCGGGTCTGCCGCGTGAACACCGACGTCATGGCGATGAACGTCCGCCGGGGCGTCAACTCGATCTCTTCGCCCGAGATCATCGCGCGCATCCACAAGGAACTGCCGCTGGTCAACGTCGAGTCGCTGCTCGACCTTCCGCGGTTGAGCGAGACGGTCGCACACGTGGCTCGCACGGTGGCACCCGCGGGCAAATCGTCGAAGGCCGACGATGCTTACAAGCGAGGCGTGGTCCTCCGGCGCCGCCTCTTCGATCAGATCGAGGTTCTCATCTGTGCCGGGCTCGTCGACGCCGACGAATTCAATCCGCTGCGGAAGGGGCGCGGGAAGGTCGACCTGGCCACCGACCTCATCGATGCCGTTGCGCTCTTCGCGCGCCATGCGCCAGAGCTCCGGGGCAAGATCAGCGTGACCCCGGAAATGCTCTCCGAGGCCGAGTCGCTCGGCAGCCACCTGCGCGAGAAGAGCGTGCCGCAGGCGGCGAAGAACCGCCCGTCCGACGCCAGGAGCGGGGCCGCCGAGACGCGCGACCTTCTGTGGACTCTGCTCTGCCTGCGCCACAAGGACCTGCGCCGGGTTGCCACCTGGCTGTGGCACAAAGAAGCCGACGAGATGGTCCCGCCGCTCTGCTCACGCGCGTACAAGCGCAAGAAGTAGGCCTCCTCGGGCGGGGGCGGCAGCTAGGTTCGAGAGGCCTGCTCGACTTCAACCGGCCGGTCGGGAAGGTCCGCCGCGGCTTCCGGAAGCTCGCCCGAGCGATCGGGATGAAACGAAGGGCTCTGCTCTCCTCCGTCGAGGGCAGGGCCCTTCGCGTCTCGCGCGGTCGAGCCCGCGCGCGCCGCTCGAGCGCGGGGGGCCAGCGGGCTCGCCGCTCATCGCCGGCCGCGAGAAGTGCGCCTACCTTCGGCTTACCGGACAGCTATCGAGAGGAGCCGAGGTATGGCCAAAGGCGGAAGCAAGGGCGCAGGTGGAGGCGGCGGAAAGGGGGGCGGTGGAGGGCAAGGAGGTCAACGCCAGGGCGCCGGCGGCAAGACGAGTCGCGGGGGCACCCGGGCCGGCTTTCCGAGCACGACTGGCAAGCCCTCCGGCAAGGGCAGGGACAACGCTCCAGCGCGCAAGGGATAGGCCTCTCCCCGCTGGTTCCAGGTGGGAGCGACGCCGGCGGAGCTTCGCGAGAGCAGTCGAAGATGTGGACCCGTGAGGCGCGAGGCTCAGCCGAGCATCTTCACCGGGCTCTCGTTTAGAACTGAGGACGCGCTCCGTGGCCGTGCCGCCTCGATCGCCGCGATCGACCCCGGCCGTAGCGCGCCCGGCTCGATGATCCCATCGAGCGAGCCCACCCGCTGCGCCCGGTCGACCGAGTGGATGGAGTCGAGCCTCTTGGCGATCTCCCGCACCTTCTCCGCGTGCACCCGGCCGAAGAGGTCCTGCTACTCCTGCTGTAGCGGCGGACCGTGGCCCTCTGCCCGCAGCCGCCGCTCCATCTCGACGACGCGCGCATCCTTCACCGTCCGCGTTCGCGCTTCCTCGGGGAAGACGAGCGCCGCGGCCGGCGCGCCACCGATGACCGACGCGTACGATCCGCGCAGCGCCAGCACCTTCATGTTCGGGTTGAGCTGCTTGGAGAAGACGACGTAGGCGCCGCCGTGGCAGCGGGCGATGACGCAGAAGAACAGCGGACCCTGGAAGTTGACGACCGCCCGGCATATCTCCGCCCCTTACTCGGGCTGCAGGCGCCGCAGCAAGGGCGAGGCGGGAGAGCGCCAGAGAGAAGATTTCGAGTCCTGCCGGACACCTGCCTTCTCTGGAGATTCACTCGCTGATTGACTTGGCGACCGCGCGTCCATCGCCCAGCCACGCGAGCGTGAGGACGTGGGCTCCGTGCCAACGCGCGAGGCCGCGTGCCCGTCGCGGTGCACTGGGGAGCTGCAACTCGAGCTCGGCTTGGCTCCAGCCAGCCTCCGGTGCACCGCGGGCTCCCACCTGTACCGAGCGGGTGTCCGCACCCAGCCCGAGCCGCACGGCTTTGAGCGCGGACTCCTTCAGGGACCAGATCTCGGCGACCGACCGCCAGCGCGCCTGCTCGGGAGCCTCGGGGAGGGAGTCGACCTCGGCCCGCGTGAAGAAGTCAGCGGCAAATCCGGCCGGGCGTGGCTCGCAGAGCTCGAGGTCGGCTCCGAGCGGCGCGCCCGGCGCTTCGACGAGCGCGCAGAGGGCCAGCCCGGCGCGATGGCTGAGCGAGACGGTCACGGGTAACGGCCCCGCGCCTTCGAGCGCGACGTACGGCGAGCCGTCCTCCGCCGCGGCGACCGTGAGCGCCGCGGGGAGAGGAGCCTCGCCCTTGGTCCCGAGCAGGGCGCGGACGAGGTCCTTGGTCACCATCCTCCCGAGCAGCCACTCCTGACGTCGCTTGGGAGTGCGGAGGGCGTCGAAGACCCGCCGCTCCCTCTCCGAGAGAAGGCCTTCGGTCCGGTCCCGGGCGGCGCGGCCAGCAGGGCAAGGCTCGGGGGCGGCGGAGCCGAACCGAGGTTGGCCGACACGAAGGTCGGCGATCCCTCGCCGTGCTGCCTCCTCGACGAATCGAGGATCGTCCGACCGCAACAGGTTCCACCAGAGGATCGTTTTGCTCACGCTCGGCCTTCGGTCACCGCGGCGCGCAGCGGCCGGACGAGCTCCTCCGGCAGTCCGTCCGGAAGCGCGGAGGTCCGGTAGCCGGCGACCTCGAGGTAGACGCGGCCCTCGCCGTCGCAGACCCGGGCATCGAAGCTCAGGCCACTCGCGTCCTGGTGCGGCCTCACCTCGGCCCTCAGCGACGCCGATTCGGCGGGCACGGCGTGCGCCACTATCCGCTCAATCGCCGCCGGCAGCGCCATCCGGCCGGTGCTGCCCAGCTCGTAGACCCCGGCGGTCTGCAGGCAAAGCTCAAGCAGCCTCGGCGAGAAGACGAGTGAGTAGTCGCTGTTCGCGAGCGATGCCGGGAGGTCCGCCCGGAAGCTGCCGCTCGCGCCCTCGTCGTGAATCCGGACCTCGTCGAGCACTTGGTAGGCCGGACCGTGGAAGAAGACCCGGTAGATGTCGGCGGCGCTGACCGGACGGCCCTCACGCGCCTCGGCGGCACCCTCGAGGCGCGGTTCGGCTTGCGCGCGGGTCAGGCGCACGGTGCCGCTGAAGTGGCGCAGCTCCTGCGTCTGGCCGTTCTGCAGGGTTCGGGAAGAGCAGAGCGTGACGCGCAACGAGACCTCGTCGTCGCCCTCGCGGACGAGGAGCCCGCGGAACAGGCCGGGCCGCGGCGCGCTGCGGTAGTACTTCATCGGCGCTTCGAACCGCACGTCGTCGAAGCCGGCGACGCGGTAGTCGGGCAGCAGCACGCGCCCCAGCTCGGCAAAGCCCTCTATCCCCATCACACCCGGCAGCACGGGCACACCGTCGATCGCGTGATCGCGAAGGAACGGCTCGGCGGCGGGGTCGAGCGTCGTCTCGACGATGAGGCCTTCGTGCAGGTCGAGGCGCAGGACCCGGCCGAGCATCGGCAGCTTCTCTTGGGCGAGGCGTGAGGCCATCCGTTCGAGATCGAGGCCGCCGTCGGCGTCGCGCGGGTTCATCAGCACGCCGAGCGCCTTGCCGACGACGATCTCGCCGCGTGTCCCCGCTTCGAGCTCGTGGCGCACGACCGGGACGCCCTGCGCCAGCGGGAGCATCTCGATGCCGACGCGGCGCATCACCTGCGAGACGCTGCCGCGGGTCGCCATCCCGGCGCCGTCCCAGGCTGTCCAGTCGATGGCCAAGGCGCGGGTCTCTGGCCTGAAGCGCGGCAGCGCGAGCGACAGCTTGCAGAGGAGGTCGTTGGCGGCGCTGTAGTCGGTCTGCCCGAGGTTGCCGAAGCGGCCGGCGACCGAAGAGAAGAGGACGAGGGAGTCGACCGGCAGGCCCTCGGCCGCGCGCAGCACGTTGAGGATGCCCAGAACCTTGACGTCGAAGACCCGGTCGAACTCTTCGGCGTCTTTGTTCTGGAGCAGGCGGCTGCGCTCGATGCCCGCGGCGTGGATCAGGAGGTCGATGCGGCCGTGGCTCGCGCGGATCTCCTCGACGACCGAGGCGATGGCCTTCTCGTCGAGGACGTCGGCCGCGCGGTAGTGGACCGTGCCCCACTCGCCGACCTCTGCGAGCAGCTTCAGGAGCGCCGAGTCGCGCTCCAGATTGGCGAGCAGGCGCGAGACCTGAGCCGGCGTCGCGCGCACGCCGTCGGACTCGAGCCGCGCCGAGAGCTCGCGCCGAAGGCTGGCCGGATCGCTCTCGAAAAGGGAGAGGTCCGCGTTGGAGGCGTCAGGGAGCTTGGTGCGGCCGCAGAGGTAGAAGGTGGCGCCGCTCGCGCGGGCGAGGTCGCGGACGATCTCGCGGGTGATTCCGCCTGCCGCGCCGGTGACGAGGACGACCGAGTCCTTGGTCAGGGGCGCGACGCTCGGATCGTCGCTGCCCTGGACCGTGAGGCCGACCGAGTGGCGGGCACCGAGGGAATACCCGACCTCGACCGCTTCGGGATCGCGCAGCGTTTCGTTTACCAGGGCCTCGGCGATCTGCTCCGGGCTCGCGTCGGCGGCGAAGTCGACGGCCTTCGCGGTCCCTTCAGCGCGCTCTCGGGCAAAGGCCTTCACGAAGCCGGACACCGCGCCGCCGGCCGGAGCGGTCGCGGGCTCGGCGCCGTAGCCGCACAGACCGCCGAGGCGGGTTCCGGCGACCAAGAACGTTCCCGAAGTGCCGAGCGTGGGGAGCTCCTGGCAGAGGCGGAAGAGCGCGCGGAGGCGCCTCTCGAAGATGGCGTCCACCTCTTCGGATCCGGCGGCCACCAGATCGGCTTCCACGTCGAGCGCGGGGAGATGAAAGACGCCGGAGACAGGGGCTGCGGCCTGCAGAGCGCGGACCTGCCTGTCGACCGGCTCGTCTCCGAGGGTCAGCACCTCGACGCCGCGCTTCTCGAGCAGCTCGCGGAGTCGCGAGGCGACGCCTCCCTCGTCGGGAACGACGAGGACGCGCGAGCCGGAGCCCAGGACAACCCCCGTCGGCTTGCACAAGTCCAGCGCCGGGCGGAGCACCGGGACCGGGACGCGACGGATGATCGGAGTGCCTTCGACCTTGTCGCCTACGAGCGGATGGAGCGGCGGAGCTCCAGCTCCGCCAACGGCCGAGGCATCAGACACGCTCGCCGGATCGGTGCCCGGCGCATCTCCCTGCGCCCTTCCCGACGTCGCGCTGACCAGCTCGATGAGGTGAGCGAGGGTGGGGTAATCGCGCAGCCGGAAGTCGTCGCGGCGGGGAGTGTCGAAGGCCGCGCGGAGCTCGGAGAAGATCTCCGCCTGCTTGACCGTGTCGATGCCGAGCTCCGCCTCCAGGTCGAGGTCGAGCTCGAGCATGTCGCGCGGGTAGCCGGTCTTCTCGGCGACGATGGCGAGCAGCCGGTCCGCGACGTCGTCGTTTGACGAGGGAGAAGACAGCGGGTCCCGGTCGCTCAACGGCAAAGGGAGAGGAGGATGGACCGGCGGAGCTCCCGCTCCGCCCATCGCCGAGGTATCGGACTGGGCTGTCGCAGCCGTCCTGCCCTGCGTCCGATTCGCTCGATCGATGCCAATCAGCGGCGAGGCTGCCGCCCCATGAGCGCGAAGGGTCTCAGCGACGGCTGACGGAGCTGGAGCTCCGACGCTCCATCCCTTGTTCTCTCCCTTGGTCGGCCCGTCAGTCGAAGCTTCGTTGCGCCCAACGCCAACCTCCGCGCGCATCGTCGGACCGGTGCCCATGGTCCAGGTCGACTTCGCGGCCGGCCGCTGGGGTGGACCGTAGTCGCGCACGCGCAGGGTGCGCTTCGCAATCTCTGTCGTCGCTCCGGGCCGCCCCGACTGCTCCTCGAGCCAGCGCCGATACCTCGCCTCATCTGCCCGGCGAGGCGCTTCGACCTTCTGGAACAGGCTGATCGCCACCTGTGACCCGAAGCCTGCGGCGAGCCTCAAGCCGAACCGGACCGGATAGCGGCCGCCCAGGGACAGGCGCAGATCGCCGAGATCCGGGTCCGGCTCCTCGAGGTTCGGCACCGGCGGGATGATGCCGCTCTCGAGCATCTTGACGGTCATCGCCTCCTCGACGCCGGCGCCCATCGGATGGCCGGTCATGCCCTTGGTGTTGGCGATGACGAGCTGTGAGGCTCGCGCGCCGAAGACCTGGCGCAGCGAATGGATCTCGGCCGCGGCGCTGCCGCCGCGGGCCGGCGTGTAGGTCTCGTGCGAGACGAAGACGGTCTGGCCGGCGATCTCGTCGCGGCGCAGCCCGCGCTCGCGCTCGACCTTTGCGACCAGCCGCTCCATCACCTCGGGGATGTGGTCCACGTCGAGGCGCGAGCCGTGGAAGGCGCTGTTCGAGACCTCGACCCCGAGCAGCTCGACGATGCCGCTCATGCCTCTTTCCCGGACCGCGTCCTCGGCCTCGAGCACCAGCCCGCAGGCGCCCATCCCCACTATCAGGCCGTGGCGGCGACGGTCGAAGGGAAGGGCGGCCTTCGAGACCTCGGATTCGGTCGTCGCCGCACCAGAGGCGAGGAAGCCGGTGCCTATCCACTCGAGCAGGTTGTCGCTGGTCACGTCATCGGCGGAGACGACGACCACGCGCCGGCAGCGTCCGCTGCGAATCCAATCGCTGGCGAGGCCGACGGCCTGGGCTGTGGAGGCGCAGGCCGCGTTCACCTGCGTGTTCGGGCCGCGTGCACCGAGCAGCTCGCCGACCTGGGCGTGGCCCATCGAGAGCACGTGCCAGAGGAACTTGCGGTCGAAATGGTAGGGCGAGCGCGCGATCTCGGCTTCGATCTCGGCGATCCGGCGATCGATAGCCGCAGCCTCGTTCGTGGGCAGCGCCGAGCGGAGCGCGGAGAGCTCGGCGAGGCGCTCGCGACGGGCGCGATCCTCGTGGAAACGGGAGACCTCGCCGACGAGCGCGTCGTAGCCGGGGAAGGCGGAGGCGAAGATGATGCCGGTCTCGTCGGCGAGCGATTCGGGAAGGGTCCAGCGATCGGGCAGCCAGCTCCCCTTGGTCGTCTTGCGGTAGCGGCGCACCAGCGGGATTCCCGCGTCGCGCAGCGCGAGGAGGGCGGCCGCCACGGCGAGCTGCGTGGTCACGTCGAAGGCTTCGACGCGCTGCTTGTCGATGCCGAACTCCTCGACGAGATCGAGGCTGCCCGGCAATCCGGCCAGCTTGATGACCTCGGCGGTGTCGGAGATGGTGTCGAAGCGCGCGCTGCCGTCGCTGCCTTTCACCAGGCGGACGACCTGTTTGCCCGCCATCCGTTCCCGCATCCGAGGCTCGATGGATTCGATGAGGCAGTCGCCGCGCAGGACGCGCTCGAAGTTGTCGTCCTCGAAGATGCGCCGCGCCCGGCCGGGAAGGCCGACGGAGGCTCCGGTGACGACGACCGAGCCCCCTTGCCCCTTCGCCTCGGGCAACGCCTGCGGCGCCGGCATGCCTGGGGCCTCGCCGTCGAAATGGTGCCGATAGGTCTTCAGCCCCTCCTCGAGGAAGCCGGCGAAGAGCTTGCCGAGCGCGAGGTGTCCGGCCTCGCTCGGCGTCTCGGAGGACCGCGTCGTGAACGCGGCAGCCTGCGAATCGAGCTTCGCGCCGGCCTCGGGCATCGTGGGAGTCTGCATGGAGCCCTTCCTGCCGAGACCGGAGGCCCACAGGCCACAGAGCGCCTCGGCGAACGATTCGAATTCGCCCTTCTTCGGCTGGTTGGTGGAGACGGCGACGGCGCCGCGGTCACCGAGCACGTCGTCGACGAAAGACGCGAGGACGCGCTTGGGACCGACCTCGACGAAGACGCGCGCGCCGAGGCTCCAGGCGGTCTCGAGGCCCTTTACGAACTGGACGGGCGAGGCGATCTGCCGCGCCAACAGGTCGAGCATCTGCGCGCGCAGCTCGCCGCCGGTCGAGGGATAGAGCTCGCCGGTGACGTTGCTGATGATGGGAATGCTCGGCGCCTGCAGGCGCAGCCGCTCGAGGACGCGCCGCAGAGGCTGGCTTGCCGGCGCGACGATCTCGGTATGGAAGGCATGGCTGACGGGCAGGAAGACCGCGCGCACGCCGAGCTTCTCGAATCGGGCGACCGCCTCTTCGACCGCGCGGGTCGCCCCGCCGATGACGGTCTGCTTACGCGAGTTGATGTTGGCGGCGACGACGTAGCCTCCGACCTCGCCGAGCACCTGCCGCACCTGTTCCTCGGGCGCGAAGATGGAGGCCATCTTCCCGTTGTCCGCGATGCTGACGCTCGCCATCTCCTTGGCGCGAGCGGAGACCGCGAGCAGCGCGTCGGCGAAAGGCATCGCGCCGCAGGCGACGAGCGCGGCGTACTCTCCGAGGCTGTGGCCCATCACCAGGTCGGGCTCGATGCCGCTCTCGCTCAGCAGCCGCATCAGCGCGATGTCTGCGGTGAGCATCGCGGGTTGGCAGACCTGCGTGTCGCGCAGCGCAGCGTCCGCCTCTTCACCTTCGGCGAAGACGTAATCGCTGAGGCGGCGCGGGATCTTGCCCTCCATCGCCGCGTCCGCCTCCTCGAAGGTGCGGCGCACGACCGGATGCGCGTCGCGCAGCCCGCGCAACATCCCGAGGTACTGCGAGCCCTGGCCTGGGAAGAGGAAGGCGACCTTGGGCGCCGGGCCGGAGCCACGGAAGACTCCGCGGGCCTGGAGCACGCGCCAGACCTTCGGGTCTTCGGCGGCGAGGGCCTCGAGCGCCTTCTCGGCTTTCGCAATCAGCGAGCTCGAGTCCTCGAAGTCGATGACAAGGCGCTCGGGCGCGGCTAGATCGGCCGGTCGTGGCGCTTCGGGCGCCGGCACGACGCCGCTCTTGGCGCCGGCGAGGGCACGCGCGAGCTTCGCCTTCAGCTCAGCGGGTGAGCTCGCCCCGAGGTAGAGCGCGGCGCGCGAAGGCCGCGGGTTCGAGCCTGCAGAGAGCTCGGACGGCGGAGCGACGGAGAAGCGGGTGGCTTCGCGCGCGGCGACCCGGCCGCGGGTGAGGAGCTCGGGGAGGTGCTCCTCGAGGACGACGTGGTAGTTGGTGCCGCCGAAGCCGAAGGAAGAGACGGCGGCGCGGCGGGGAGAAGAGATCGGGCGCTCCCAGGGCTGAGCTGCCAGATTGACGAAGAGAGGAGAGCGTTCCGGATCGATGGCCGGGTTGAGCTGCCGAACGTTGATCGTCGGCGGCAGCACCTTGTGGTGCAGCGCGAGCACGGTCTTGAGCAGGCCCGCGGCGCCGGCGGCGCTCTTGAGGTGGCCTATCTGCGACTTGACCGAGCCGAGCGCCACGCTGCGAGGCGGCAGGCCAGTCTCGCCGAGAGCCTTGACCAGGCACTCGGCCTCGGTCGCGTCGCCGACCTTCGTCGAGGTGCCGTGGGCTTCGATGAGCCCGACGGTGCGAGGCGCGAGCCCGGCCTCTTGCCAGGCACGCTGAATAGCCAGGAGCTGGCCGCGCGGATTGGGGGCGGTGATCCCCTTGCCCTTGCCGTCGCTCGAGGCGCCCACGCCGCGGATCACCGCGTAGACCCGCTGGCCGTCGCGTTCGGCGTCGGCGAGCCGTCGCAGCACGAGCGCGACCGCGCCCTCGCCCATGACGAAGCCGTTGGCGTTGGCGTCGAAGGGCCGGCTGCCGTCGGCCGACAGCGCGCCAATCTTGGAGAACTTCACGAAGGTCGTCGGGGCCATCGTGCGGTCGACGCCGCCGGTGACCACGGTGTCGACCCTTCCCTGCAGCAGCAGGCCGACGGCCGCGTCGAGGGCCGCGAGCGACGAGGCGCAGGCCGCGTCGGTGGTGAAGTTGGGGCCGCGCAGGTCGAGCGCGTTGGCGACGCGCCCGGCGATGACGTTGCCCAGCTCGCCGGGCATCGCGTCCTCGGTGATGGGGGGCAGCTTCGCGCGGACCCGGGCCGTGAGGCACTCCAGCAGGGAGCGGCGCGCGGATTCGGCAAGCGCCCCGAGCTCGGGAAGCGACTCGAGCTCGCGCCAGACCTTGGGCAGCAGCACGCGGAAGGTCGTCAATTCGTGCAGCTCGCCGCCGAGCGCGTTGCCGAGGACGACCGCGGTGCGCTCGGGGTCGATCTTCCCGGCGCCGGGGTGGCCGGCATCGGCGAGCGCGTCGCGCGCGCAGCAGAGGGTCCACTGCTGCGTCACATCCATCGCCGCGGCGACCGCGGGAGGGATGCGAAAGCGCGTGCTCTCGAAGCGAAAGCCGCGGACGAAGGCGCCAATCTTCGAGTAGGTCTTGTCGGGCGTCGACGGGTCCGGATCGTAGTAATCGCGCGGGTCCCAGCGCTCCGGCGGCACCTCGCCGATGCTGTCGCGGCCGGCCTTGACGTTTTCCCAGAACGTCGCGGCGTCGTGCGCATCCGGAAGGATCGCGGCGAGGCCCACCACTGCGATGGCCTTGCCGGCGGTCTCGAGCCCCAACTCTTCGCGTTGCATGCGTACACTCCTCGCGTCCCGGCCGTGTTCGGGGCCAGGCGGTTGCCTTTCGTTTCTTCGGAAGGCGGGCTGCGGTCTGACTAGGGAGACGGCGCCCGGTCTCTGGTCTCAGTCGACTGGGCGCGGCCCTCGATCAGGTTGAGGTGCGCGAGCCTGGCGCGTCGCGCGTTCGCGAGTCTTCGGGCGGATGCCACGCTGCGTCATCGACTACTCCTTCCCCACGGCACACGCCTCCCGCCCTCGCTTCGCGCTGCGTACTGCCCGACGCAGAGCCCGAGACCGATGCGTTGCCGTCTTTCCACCTGTGCCGGGTGGCCGGTTCTCAAATGTTCTGGAAAAGCGAGAGAACCTGCATCCTTGGCTTCAAGCCTTCGCGGGTGCGCCGGGAGGGGCGTTCGCGAAGGAGGGCGGGTTTGTGCACGGGCCGAGCCAAGGTCCGACCCGTTTACGAAATCGGCAAAAGCCGATTGCCCGCCAGCAAGGCAGACCGCTAGTCTCAAGCTCGTTTACCTGTTCGGGAACACGGCTGCAGGCAAGGGCAGCCTTCTGCGGTCTGTACGGGTCCGAGATGTCAGCCATCGAAGCCAAGGCGAAAGAGCGACGCCAAGAGGTGCCCGCGGAGAACGAGGAGCGTGCTGCCTACGCGCGCTACCTGCTCGATCGCGTTTGGCGCTCGAGGCTGAGCCTTCTGACCGCGGTGCAGGTCGCGGGCGTGCTCACCATCGCGCTGGGCTTTGACACTCTGCTTGCCTTGAAGGGGCTCTTCAGCGCTCCGCGCGGCGAGGCACTCGATATCGCGCTCGTCCGTGCGCCCTTGTTTCTCGCGCCTGTCGCGGCATTTGCCGGACGGGCGCTGATTCGCCGCAACGAGGTGCTTGCGCCGTGGCTTGGCTTCTCGTCCATCGCCCTCTTCACCTGCCTTGCGGACTGGGGCTTCTATGCGCTCGGTTATCGGGTCAACGCGCTTCATGCGCTCGCCTATTTGATAACCGTCGTGGTTGGCCAGTCGTTGCTGCCGTTGTCGCGGCTGCAGAGAGCGCTCTACTTGCTGCTCGCCTCGGTTGCACACGTGGCCATGGAGCTGCTGTTCGACTCGGCGTTTACCGGAATCGAGAGGCTCATCCTGACGGCGGGGTTGGTGATGACGTCTGCGTACAGCATCGTGGTCAGCGAGATGCTCGCGCTCTCCGAGCTCAAGAGCTTCCGTCGGCTTCGGCGCACCGAACGCTCCCTGCGAGAGCTCGACGCCTCGCGGCAAGAGACCGGGGACGCGTCACGACTGCTCGCGCGAGCGGTCGGCGAGCTGTCGACGGTGACCGGCGGGCTGTCGGCCGAGGCCGCGCGCAGCAACGCCGAGACGAGGGGGATGGCCAGTGGCATCGAGCAGTTGGCGGGCGCGGCCCGGGAGGTCTCGGAGATGGCCACCGGCTCGGCGGTCGCGGTGGGCGAGGCGCGGGCGGAGGCCGCCCAGATTCAGCGGCTCGTCGACAAGAGCGACCTTCGGGTCGAAGAGGTCCTGACGGCGGTCGGCGAGTCGAGCCTGAGCATCGAGCGGCTCGAGGTGTCGGTCGCGAGCATCCGCGAGTTCGTGGAGACGATGGAGGAGATCGCCGCGAGCAGCAATCTGCTGGCCCTCAACGCCTCGCTCGAGGCGGTGCGCGCGGGCGAGGAGGGGCTGGGCTTCCGTGTGGTCGCCTCGGAGATCCTCAAGCTGGCCAACACCTCGCGCGAGCGCACACAGGTCGTGCGCAAGGTGGTCCGGACGGTGGTCGAGGACCTGAAGGCGACGGTCGCCAAGGTGCTCCAGGTGCGCGAGCGCACCGGGCAGTTCCAGCAGGACTTCGCGCACGTTCGCGGGGCCCTGACCGCGTTGCTCGAGCAGGCTCGGGCGCGTCGATGCGCTGATGGAAGGCGCCAGCTCGGGCAGCGGCGAGCAAGCGCTCGCGGTTGAGCAGCTCTCGGAATCGGCGCGAGGCCTCGCGCGCCTGGTCGAGGCGAACGCCGAGGCGAACGGACGGCTCACGGCGACCGCCGCGGAGCTCCAGAAGCTCGCCGAGCGGCTGAGCGCGAGTGTGCTGAGCGACGGGGAGTCGAGCGAGACCCGGGCCGGATGAGACCCGAGGAGAGTCGAGCCGGTCATCCCGAGCTTCGCACCGGGGCCTTGCGCGGCTGTGTCCGATGAGCGAACAGCGAATTGCCGCAGCGGCAGCGCGCGCGACCCTGTGAAGCCCCCTCTTCCCGCGCCTGCGCAAGAAGAGGGGAGAGGGCGGGCCGCAATCGTCCGCGAGGCCCCCGTTAGACCGACTCGACGCTGGAGTTCTGCTTCGAGGAGCTTCGCAGGAACACGGGGCGCCCGGCAGTGCGCATCGCGCTGCGGCGCCCCGCGGCCGGGGGCGCGCAAGGTGTCAGTGGAGGGTGGTGAGCAGCTTGTCGAGCGCGGCGTAGCTCTGGTTGAGCCCCTGCTCCATGCCCGAGCCGAGCATGCCGTCGCGCATCTCGGTGGTGTAGAAGCGCGAGGTGGTCACGACCTTCGTCTGGTTCGGCCCGAGCTGCTCGAACGTCGCCGTTGCGAACGACGGGTAGCCGGGCATGCCGTCCCACTCAAAGGTTTGGGTGATGCGCTCCTGCGGCACCACCTCGGCAAAGCGGCCCTCGAACCCGTCGACGCCTTCGAGGCTGTGCTCGACGAAGCGCCAGTGGCCGCCGCGCTTCAGCTCGAACCGCTCGATGTCGACCCGGTTGCCGCGTCCCCACCACTGCGTGAGCAGCGTGGGATCGGAATACGCCCGCCAGACGCGGTCGCGTGGGGCGTCGAAGACGCGCTCGATTCGGATCTCGCGGTCCGTGGGGGTGGTGACCCTGGTGGTGCCAGCCTCCTGTCCGGTCGTCGGGAACATGAGTGCCTCCTTTGAGATTCGCCGGAAGCTGCTCGGACTGGTCCGAGCGCGCATCTCCAACTTGGGGGCGGGATCCAAGGCGCGAATTCTCTTCCCGGCACATCTCGGCAGGCGGCCGCGCCCTCACGGACGAGCGCCGGCCTCCTCGAACTGAACGTTACTGCCTGCCCCCTCGTGCCCGCTGGGGGCCCGCGCGGTCACACGCAAGCGACTTGGAGATCAAGCGCCCGAGCTTTGAACGGAGGAAGGGCTCGCCGCCCCTTTGGCGATGCTGGAGCTCCGCGGTCGGTCTCTTCTGCCGGGGTTTCGGCGACGAGGCACACGCGCCGGGTTGGGCGGAGTGAGGTGGGGCGGTGGCCGGATGCTCCCCGCGATCGGTTCCTGAAATGCGCTCTACGGCTCAGGCTCGCAGGGTCCGCCCGGCGACGAGGATCTGCCCCAGCGACAGCGCCCCGTCGTTCGCCGGCAGCAGGCGAGGTGCGAAAACCGTGAACCCCGCCGCCGCGAGCCCCTTCATCGCGCTGCCCGCCAGGCGCTCGTTCTGGAAACACCCGCCGGCGAGGGCGACTCTCGAGACTGCCGCCCGACGTGCGATGGAGACGACGAGGCGCGCGAGCGTCTCGTGAAACCGCGCGCCGATGATGCCAGCCGGCACGCCACTCTCCACCTCCGCGAGCAGCGCCTCGAGCATCGGTCGCCAGTCGGCGGTGAGGATTTCGCCTTCGTCGATGAGAGGCAGGGGATAGGGCTCGGCCTCGATGCCCTCGGCCGCGAATTCGAGCTCCATCGCGGCCTGGCCCTCGAAGCTGTTGCGGTCGCGGATTCCGGCGATAGCAGAGACGGCGTCGAAGAGGCGGCCCGCGCTGCTGGTGAGCGGGGTGTTGAAACCGCGCTCGAGCATGCCGATCAGCGCCCGGGCTTCGCCCGCTGTAAACCACGCGCCGGCGCGATCGCGGGCGAGCGAGGGCGAGAGCGCCAAGAGCAGTCCGAGCGCGGCCCGACGCGGCTCCTTCGCGGCCAGATCGCCTCCGGGAAGAGGGAAGGGGCGCAGACGCGCGACGCGTCGGTAGTCCGAGCCGCTGAGAGCGAGCGCCTCGCCGCCCCAGATCGTGCCGTCGGGTCCCCAGCCGGTGCCGTCCCAGCAGAGGCCGAGGAGCTCGCCGCGAAGGCTGTGCTCGGCGGCGACCGATGCTGCGTGCGCGTGGTGATGCTGCACGCGGATGAGCCGAACGCCCCACTCCGAGGCGAGCCTCTCGGCGATGCGGGTCGAGGTGTAGTTGGGATGCTGGTCGCAGGCGACCGCGGCGGGCTTGACGTCGAAGAAGCGCAGCAGATCGCGCGCGGTGCGCTCGAGCAACGCGGCGCCCTCTGCGCTGTCGAGGTCGCCGAGGTGTTGGCTGACGATGGCTTGATCGTGGAGCGAAAGCGCCGCAGTGCACTTCAGGTGGCCGCCGAGGGCGACGACGGTCGGCAGCTTCTCCCCGAGCCGAATGGGCAGAGGTGCGTAGCCGCGGGCGCGCCGGAGCAACTCGACCCCGCGCGCGCCGATGCGTGTCACCGAGTCGTCGATGGGCCGCACGATGGGCCGGTCGTGAACGAGGAAGTGGTCGGCGATAGGGCCGAGCCTCGCGAGCGCTTCCGCGTTGTCGATGCACATCGGCTCGTCGGAGAGGTTGCCGCTGGTGCAGACGACCGGCCGCGACAGCTCGGCCATGAGGACGAGGTGCAGCGGCGTGTACGGCAGCATGACGCCGAGCCGAGGATTGTCCGGCGCAACCGGACCGGCGAGCAGCGCGCCGTCGCAGCGCTTGCGCACGAGCACGATGGGCGCCTGCGGCGATTCGAGGAGCTTTCGCTCTGCGTCGCTCACGAGGCAGCAGGTCTGCAGAGACTCGAGGCTCGGGAACATCACCGCGAAAGGCTTCGCCTCGCGGTGCTTGCGCTGGCGCAGCAGCTCGACCGCGGAGGCGTTCGCCGCGTCGACCAAGAGCTGGTAGCCGCCGAGCCCCTTGAGCGCGAGCACCTCGCCGTCGAGCACCGTTCGCGCCGCCGCCCGCATCGCCTCCTCGCCCCGCGCGCGGCAGGTGCCGTCGCGGGAGAGAAGCTCGACCTGTGGTCCGCAGCGCGGGCAGGCGACGGGCTGCGCGTGGAAGCGGCGGTCGAGCGGATTGCGGTACTCGGACTCGCACACGGCGCAGAGCGGGAAGCCCTTCATCGAGGTGCGCGGCCGGTCGTAGGGCAGAGCCTCGATGATCGAGTAGCGCGGGCCGCAATTGGTGCAGTTGGTGAACGGATAGCGAAAGCGTTGCTCGCTCGGGGTGGAGATCTCGGCGCGGCAGTCGGCGCAGACGTTGCCGTCAGCGGGCAGGGAGGGGCGCGGCGCGGCCTCGGCGTCGCTCGAGAGGATCACGAACTCGTCGGCCGGATCGACGACGATCTCTTCGATTTGGAGCTGCTCTATCGAGGCCTGTGGCGGCAGCTTCGTCCTCAGGTCGTGGAGGAAGCCGTCGAGCGAGGGCTTTGGTCCCTGGACCTCGATGCGCACGCCGTCGGTGCGATTCCGAACCCAGCCGGCGAGCCGGTGCTCGAGCGCGATCCGGTAGATGAACGGGCGGAAGCCGACCCCTTGGACGACTCCCTGGACTGCGATGGCGAGGCGGCGCGGCATGGCGTGGTGCTTATCGGAGAACCGGCACGGGAGGCGAGGGAATCGCGCTCGGGGACGTGGAAGGCGGAGACGAAGGGGTCACAGAAACACGAAGGGAGGGCTGTGCCGGCCATCGAGTCGTCAGGCGAAGAGGCGATGGGACGGAGTCAGCGCGGGCGATCGTCCCAGGCCTCGCACCGGCCTCGGAATGAGCACTCACGAGAGCGGACCGTCGTGCAGGGATGGCGGAGCTGGAGTTCCGCCGTCAGTTCTTCCGCTAAGCTGTCCATCCTTCCTCGCAGCCGTCCGTTCTTTGCTGTCGGCCCGCCGTCCGTCCGTTCGCCCCCAGTCTGGGCCAGCCGGTCACCCTCAAGCGCAGAAGCTGGCCGCCGCCTCTGCGAACGATCCCTCACCGCGCAGCAGCGGCTCAAGGAACGCGAGCGCCTTCTCGAGGTTCGCCTTCGCCTTCTCGGTCATCTCCACGGACAGCTCGAACTCGTAGCCGCGGATGCCGAAGAGGTAGGCCTCGGTCTTCTTGTCGAAGACCTGCTGGGCGAGCGCGATGACGCCGCCCGGCTCGGCGCCGTGGGTGGAGAAGCCGACGCCGCCGGCAGCCGGCCCGATGGGCTTGAGCGAGTAGGGCTCGGGGCCAACCGCGTCGGCGTCCGCGAAGACGACGAGGTCGTGTTCGGCCACCGAGACCGAGTCCTCGATGGTGAGCTGGTAGTCGGCGTCGATGGTGACGCCGGCGAGCTGCCGGGCCTCGAGCGCTTCGGCGAGGGCCGGGCCCAAGCCGTCGTCGCGACGGCCGGGGTTGCCGATTCCGAAGACGAGGACCCTGCGGCTCACTCACCCTCCCGAACCACGCGGTCCAGAAGCTTGCCTTGGTGGTCGTAGACCGCCACGGTCAGCGGCATGCGGCCGAGCGCGTGTGTCGCGCAGGACAGGCACGGATCGTAGGCGCGGATGGCGACCTCGATGCGGTTGAGCATCCCCTCGGTCACCGCGCGGCCGTCGAAGTACTGCTTGGCGACGCTGGTGACGGCGCGGTTCATCGGCTCGTTGTTGCTGGTCGTCGAGACGATGAGGTTGGCCATCTCGATCTGGTCGTCATCGTTGACGCGGTAGTGGTGGAAAAGCGTGCCGCGCGGGGCTTCGAGGATGCCCACGCCCTCGTGGCGCCGTTCGCCCTGGACGACCAGGTCGCTCCCCTGCAGGTCCTTGTCGTTGAGCAGCTCTGCGATCTTCTCGAGAGAGTGAACCAGCTCGATCATGCGGGCCCAGTGGTAGGCCATCGTGATGTTGTTGGGCTTGCCGTTGGTGAGCTGCAACAGCTCCTTGCGCTCCTTCTCGGCGACCGGCGTGTCGATAAAGTCGCAGGTGTTGACGCGCGCGAGCGGGCCGACGCGGTACCAGCCCTTCTCGGTCCCCAGGCTCTCGATGAAGGGGAACTTCATGTACGACCAGGACCGCACCTCTTCCTTGATGTGCTTGAGGTAGTCGACGGGCGCGACCTGGTCGAAGATCTTCTTGCCCTCGGAGTCGATGGCGCGAAGGTTGCCGTCGTACAGGTCCATCGCGCCGTCCTCGCGGACGATCGACAGGTGGTTCGAGTCGAAGGACCCGAAGCCCGCGAGCTCCTTGAGGTGGTCCTCGGTGTACTTCCGGGCCAGGGCGAGCGCGCCCTCGGCCCACTCCTTGATCTGGCCCAGGCCCTTGAGGAAGCCGTCGCGCTCCTCGAGGCTCAAGCTCTTGTTGATGCCGCCGGGGATGGCGCCAGTGCCGTGGATCTTCTTGCCCGCGGTCGCCTTGATGATCTCCTGGCCGTACTTGCGCATCATCACGCCCTGGACGGCCAGGTCCTTGTGCTTCATCGCCACGCCGATGACGTTGCGGACCGCCGGGTCGGCGTCGAACCCGAACAGCAGGTCCGGCGAGACCAGGTGGAAGAAGTGCAGCGCGTGGCTCTGCAGCGTCTGCCCGTAGTGCATCAGCCGGCGCATCTTCTCGCCGGTGGGGGTCAGCTTCTCGGCGCCGACGATCATGTCCATCGCCTTGGCGGCCGCCAGGTGATGGCTCACCGGGCAGATGCCGCACAGGCGCTGCACGAGCACCGGGACCTCCCAGTACGGCCGGCCCTGGATGAAGCGCTCGAAACCGCGGAACTCGACGATGTGCAAGCGCGCGTCGTGCAGCTTGCCCTCCTCGTCGAGGTGCAGGGTGACCTTCCCGTGGCCCTCGACGCGGGTCACCGGCTCGATCACCACTCTTTTCAGCTTGGAACCTGTGGTCTCCATCGAAGCTCTCCTCGATCCTTAAGAAGAGCCCGCCGCGGCGCGACTAGAGGCGTGCGCGGCGGGCCCGAATCCTTGACGGCCTGGACTCGCTTCGCGCCTCAGTCGTACTTGAGAAGCGGGTAGGGCAGCTTGATCGGCTTGTCGGTCAAGAGCGCGACCAGCGCCTCCCAAATCGCGTCGGCCGGCGGCGGGCAACCGGGCAGGTGGTAGTCGATCTTGACCACCTCGTGGGCCGGGTAGACGCGGTCGAGGATGAGCGGCAGCTCCGGGTCGTTGGGGATCTGGCCGCTCGGGTTGTGGACGGTCGGGCCCTTGAGGTAGGCCTCCTGCAGGCACTCCTGCAGAGGGATCCCGTTGCGCATCGCGGGGATGCCGCCCATGATCGCGCAGTCGCCGACCGAGACGAGCACGTCGCAGTTCTTGCGAAAATCCCGCAAGACCTTGACGTTCTCCTGATTGCAGCAGCCGCCCTCGATGAGGCCGACCGCGCAGTGGGCGGAGAACTTCTTGATGTCGTCGACCGGCGACTTGTCGAAGTCGACCAGCTCGACGAGCTGCAGGATGCGGTCGTCGATGTCGAGCACCGACATGTGGCAGCCGAAGCAGCCGGCGAGAGAGGTGGTGGCAATCTTGGGTTTCGCCATGGCTTTGCTCCCCTTGCCGTTCAGGCCGGATTGCCGGCCTTTTCGATGTCCGAACCGATGGGCTCGTGGTCGTAGAGCCGCTTGCCCACGGGCACCGCGTACCCGACCCTCTTCTTCATCAGCGCGCCGACCGGGCAGGCCTCGACGGCCTTGTCGGTCGCCTTCAGCTCGGTCTCGCCGAGCTGCTCGGGGCCGACGGCAAGCTGCGAGTCGATGCCGCGGTTGACCACGCCGAAGATGGGCTTGCCGTCCTTGACCCGCGCGGTGCGCGCGCAGCGCCAGCAAAGGATGCAGCGGTTGTGGTCGATGAGGACGTCGGGGTGGCTCGCGTCGACCGCGCGCTGCGGGAACTGGTGGGGGTACTTGGGCGCGGTGATCCCGAAGCGGTAGGCCACCGCCTGCAGCTCACAATTTCCGCTCTTCTCGCAGAACATGCAGTAGTGGTTGCCCTCGACAAAGAGCATCGCGACGATGTTCTTGCGCCAGCGGAACAGCTCCTCGGTCTCGTTCTGCACGACGATGCCCCCGGCCGCCGGCTGGGTGCAGGCGGCCTGGGGCCGCCCGTTGACCAGGACCGTGCAGACCCGGCAGGCGCCTCCGGGGATCAGGTCCTTCAACCAGCACAGCCGCGGAATGTAGACGCCCGCCTCCTCGGCTGCCCTTATGATCGTCTGGCCTTTCTTGGCCGGGATCTTCTTGCCGTCGATGGTGAAGGTGATGGTCTCGCTCATCACGGGTCTCCGATTTCTTTTGGGAAGCTGTCCGGGCTCGTCGGGTGGAGACGAGCGCTTCAGTCCTCGTGGAAGACGGGCGCGCGGCCCTGGGCCTTGACCGCGGCCTGGAGCGCGGCGTTCAGGTCGAAGTCCGGCTGCAAGCCGTTCGACTCGGTCAGCCTCCTCTCGTAGAGCCCGCGGAAGCTCGCGAGCGTGGTGACCACCGGGTTGGGCGAGGTCTGGCCCAGCCCGCAGCGGCTCATCCGCTTGACCGTGGCGCACAGCTCTTCGAGGTAGCCCAGGTCCTCGGCGACCCCGTGGCCGGCGCGGATCTTGTCGAGCCGCTCCTTGATCAGCACGTTGCCGACCCGGCACGGCACGCAGTGGCCGCACGACTCGTCGACGAAGAAGCGCATGAAGCCGCTGACCACCTCGAGCAGGTCGCGCCGCGGGCCGAAGACCATCACCGAGCCGCCGGTGGCCAGCGCCTCGTAGCCTATCTTGCGGTCGAAGTCCTCGGGCTTGACGAAGCTGCCCGAGGGGCCGCCGACGAGCACCGCCTGGGCCCCCTCGCCGCCGACCAGCGCCATCAGCTCGCGCACGGTCAGCCCGTAGGGCAGCTCGTAGATGCCCGGCTTCGCGCAGTCGCCCGAGACGCTGAAGAGCTTGGTGCCGGTCGAGTCGCGGGTGCCGAAGCTGGCGAACCAGCCGGCGCCCTTTTCGAGGATGCGGGCGACCGTGGCGAAGGTCTCGACGTTGTTGACCACCGTCGGCAGGCCGAGGTAGCCGCGCTCGACCGGGAACGGCGGCCTGTCCTTGGGCACGCCGCGCCCGCCTTCGCAGCTACTGATGAGCGCCGACTCCTCGCCGCAGACATAGGCGCCCGCGCCGAGTTGGACCCGGATGTCGAAGTCGTGCTTGCCGCCTCCCAGGCCCTTGCCGAGCACGCCCTTCTCGCGCATCTCGTCGAGCGTCTTCTCGAGCGCGGGCAGCATGTAGGCGTACTCGCCGCGCAGGTAGAGGATGCCCTCCTTGGCGCCGATGGCGTAGCCGGCGATGGCCATCCCCTCGAAGACGTGGGCCGGGACGTGCTTGAGGATCTCGCGGTCCTTGAAGGTGCCCGGCTCGCCCTCGTCGGCGTTGCAGAGGACGACCTTGCGCTCGCCGGCGGCGCGGGCGCAGAACTCCCACTTCGTGCCGGCCGGGAAACCGGCGCCGCCGCGGCCGCGCAGGCGCGAGGCCTTCACCTCGCCGATGACGCCGGCCGGGTCGAGCGCCAGGGCGTGCTTGAGGCCCGCGCCCGGCTCCATCTCGGCGAAGACGACCTCGCCCTTCTTGTGGACGTTGTCGGCGACCGCGAAGCCCGCCTCGGCCAGCTTCTGCTCGCGCACCGCGGCGACGAGGTCCTTGACGCGCTCGGGGGTCAGCCTGGCGATGGGCTGCTCATCGACCAGCGCGGCCGGGCCCTGATCGCACATGCCGATACAGGCGGTGTGCTCGAGGGAGATCGCGCCGTCGGGGGTCGTCTCGCCGAACTTGATGCCGAGCTGCCGCTGCAACTCCTCGGCGCTCGCGTGGCCCTCGGCGCCGAGGCAGCCGACGCACTCGGAGAGCCGGATGACCGTGCGCCCTTTCTGCTTGCGGGAAAGGAAAGCATAGAAGGTGACCACGCCCTTGACGTCGACGGGCGGGACCGCGAGCTCGCGGGCGATCAGGTCGATGGCCTCGTCGGAGACGCGACCGAGACGGGCCTGGACCTCTCGCACCACGTCCATGACTCGGCTCGGATCGCGCCCGCAACGGGCGGCCGCCTCGGGCACCACCTGCTGAAGATTCATCAGCCGCTCCTCCGTAGTTGAAGAGACTTCGGTTCGCCGGGCCGCAAGCCTGTGATGATGACTTGTGAATATGTCGATGGGCCCCCGCGCTTGAGACGCAGCGGTTTTAGCAAGTTCGCTGTAATACTCAAGCCCCAGAGTGACACTTATGTTGACTGCGCGAATCACGAATTGCCCGCGATATCGCCGGGCCGTGTGAACGGCCGCGCAGGAAGGGCGCCGCATTCCCTCGCCGGCTCCTTCGCAACATAAAGGTGACTAATCGGGCTGCCGAGCAGGCGAGCGCACGCATAGGCAAATGTGCGTTGTGAGCCCCCGCGGTCCAGACAAGGGCGCATAAGCTCCCCTTCTGAAAGCGTCTTGCAAGGCCTCCGGCGCGCCAGCGCACCTCGTCCTGGGGCCAGCCGAAGACTTCGGCGAGGATGAGCGAACGAGCGCCGGCCATCGTGCCTTCGGCCGCGAAAGGCGGACGCGGCAGACCGGAGCGCCGGCCATCGTGCCTTCGGCCGCGAAAGGCGGACGCGGCAGACCGGAGCGCCGGCCATCGTGCCTTCGGCCGCGAAAGACGGACGCGGAGACCGGAGCGCCGGCCTTCGTGCCCGAGTGCGCAGATCGGGAGCCGAGAAGCGAAACGCGAAGCGCCCACCTTCCCCCTGGCGAGCGCAGCGTCGGCGGGACAGTCAAGGCCGAGCGTGCGCTCGATCTCGGAACGGGCGCATCGCCATGCGCCCCTACCAGCGCTTGGCCGAACCCGCGGAGCTGTCGACCCTCGACCGTCGCCTAGAAATCGAGCCCGAGCTTGCCCGAGAACGCGAGCACTTCCCGGTCGCCATAGGTCTTCGTGTACGAGACCTCGGCGCCGACCTCGACGACATAGCCGATCAAGCGCAGGCCGAAATAGAAGCGGTTGCTGCGGTTGGAGAGGAGCGCGACGTGGGTGAAGGCGTCGGTGTCGGCGAGCGGCTGGGTCTGCGCCTGCTCGAGGGTGCGGGCGGGGGCGAAGTCGATGATCCGCGAGGTCATGTCCACGAACAGCGGGTTCCAGCCCGCGTATGGCGTCAGGGTGAGCATGCCGCCGAGGGCGAACTGCTTGCCAAGGCCGATGTCGAACCCGGCGGTGGTCAGGCCGAAGTCGCGGGTGCCCAGCATCCGGGTCGCGAAGCCGCGCACCCCGAGGTCAGGGAAGTAGAAGAAGCCCTCGTTGAGCGCCCACTTCAGCTCCACGGTCGCGGCGGTCATGCGGCTGAACTGCAGGTACGAGACGCGCGTGCCGACCTCAAAGGAGAACGGCAGGCCCTTGCGCACGTGCAGCGCGGGGATCAGCAGCAGGTCGACCGGCGGCTTGCGGCCCTGCGCGGCGCCTTCGCGCGGCCAGACCGCGGCGCTGGTGTCCACGCTGACCGCCGAGTACTCGAAGGCGAAGTTGAAGGCCGAGTGCCCCAAGGTCTCCGGAGGCGAGAGGTTGAACGAGGAGACCGCAGCGCCGAGCTGGTTTGCGAAGATCCGGAAGTTCTCGTTCGCCTCGGGCACGACGGACGGATTTCCGAGCTGATAGAGCTGAAAATCGCCCGACGACGCGAAAACGGTGAAGGCGACCAGGTGGCTGGCAAGGAACGCCATGCCGCTGAGCAGTCGGCGCATGCATCCTCCAAAACGCAATGGCGAAAACCGTACCAAACGACCGACAACGCCGCAAGAATCCGCCGCGCTCAAGGCGGGGCGCGCCGCGTTGACGGGCCTTTCGGGCTCTGGCAATACCGTGCGCCCATGCCGCGCTTTCTCGAAGCCGTCACGCCCGACAGGGCCCGCGAGCTGCTCGCCCTCTTCGGCCGGATCGATAGGACCGAACCGCTGGGGCTGCAAGAGGCGCTCGGGCGGGTCATCGCCCGCGAGCTGCTCGCGCCCGAGCCGCTGCCTGCCTTTGGCCGCTCGCAGATGGACGGCTACGCGGTGCGCGCCGCCGACACCTTCGGCGCCGGCGAGTCGGCGCCGGCCTACCTCGCGCTCGCCGGCCGGATCGCGATGGGGCGGCCCGCACCAGGGCCGCTGCCCGAGGCCTCGGCGATGGAGGTCTCCACCGGCGGCGCTCTTCCCGAGGGCGCCGACGCGGTGGTGATGGTCGAGTACTGCCGCGAGGTGGGCGCCGGCCAGCTCGAGGTGGCGCGGGCGGTCGCCCCGGGCGAGAACGTGCTCGCGGCCGGCGACGACCTCGCGCCCGGCGCGCGGTTGATAACCGGCGGGCGCAGGCTTCGGCCCCAGGAATTGCTCGCGCTCGCCGCGGTCGGCATCGAGCAGGTCGAGGTCGTGGCGCGCCCGCGCGTCGGCATCCTGTCGACCGGCGACGAGCTCGTCGCGCCCGGCGCGCTTCCCGGCCCCGGGCAGGTGCGCGACGCGAACGCGACGGCCATCGCCGCGCAGGTACGCGAGGCCGGCGCGCTCCCCGTGCCGCTCGGGCGCTGCGGCGATGAGCCGCAGGTGCTCTACGATCTGATCGATGGGGCCCTGCCCGGGCTCGACGCGCTGCTCGTCTCCGGCGGCTCCTCGCAGGGCGCGCGCGACTCGACCGCCGAGGTGCTCGCCCGCTTCGGCCCGCCCGGCGTGCTCGCGCACGGCATCGCAGTGGCGCCGGGCAAGCCGACCATCCTCGCCGCCGCGGGCTCGATGCCGCTCATCGGCCTGCCGGGACATCCGGTCTCGTCGCTGGTGATCGTGCGGCTGTTCATCGACCCAATGCTGCGCCGGCTCGGTGGCGAGTCCGGAGCGCTCGACCCGTTCCCCGCGCGCGTGCGCGCCCGCCTCGCGCGGCCGGTCGCCTCGAAGCCGGGCCGCGAGGACTGGGTGCGGGTCGCCTTGCGCGACGGGATCGCCGAGCCACTTCTGAAGGGCTCGGGCGCGATCTCGACCGCCTCGATGGCCGACGGGCTCGTGCCCATCGGGCTCGACTCCGAGGGGCTCGCCGCCGGCGAGGAGGTCGAGGTGCGGCTCTTTTGATGAGGCGGTCGTCGGGAGGTCGCGCTCCGGACGGTGGGCGCACAGGCGCGCGGGGGAGCGCCGCTAGCCCCGCGGCCGACTCGGCCCACGCTCGGGGCCGACCGCGGACCGCGCCTCGCAGGCTATACTCCCAAAGGCACAACAAGCCCGCAAGCCAGCGACGCAGAAAAAAGGAAAGACAGCCATGGAAGACGGATGCTGTGGCGCGGGGGTGAAGACCCGCGGATATCTGCACACGACCCCGCTCGTCGAAGCGCAGGAGCGGCTGCTCGCGCGGCTGATCGGCAGACTGCCGGCGGAGAGCGTCGCGACTGAGGACGCGCTGGGCCGGGTGACCGCGGCGCCGGTCTTCGCGCGGGAGTCGGCGCCCCACTTCCACGCCGCGGCGATGGACGGCATCGCGGTGAGCGCCGAGGCGACCCGCGCGGCGAGCGAGGCGCACCCGTTGCGGCTGCGGCGCGGCGAGGGCTACGAGGTCGTCGACACCGGCGATCCGCTGCCCGAGCGCTTCGACGCGGTGGTGATGATCGAGGAGGTCCACGAGTCCGGTCCCGACGAGGTCGAGATCCTCAAGGCCGCCGCGCCGCGCCAGCACGTGCGGCTCGTCGGCGAGGACGTGGTCAAGGGCGAGCTCATCTTCCCGCGTGGCCACCGCCTGCGCCCGTTCGATTTGAGCGCGCTGCTCGGCTGCGGCAACCTGGAGCTGACGGTCGTGCGTCGGCCGCTCGTCGGCATCCTGCCGACCGGCGACGAGGTGGTCGAGCCGGGGGCGCCGCGCGAGCCCGGCGCCATCGTCGACACCAACTCGCGCATGCTTGCCGCGGTGGTGCAGGAGGAGGGCGGTCTTGCGCGCCGCTATCCCATCTGTCCGGACGACGAGCAGGCGCTCGAGCAGGCCGTGCAGCGCATCGTCGCCGAGTGCGACGTGGCGCTGGTCATCGCCGGCTCCTCGGCGGGCCGCGGCGACTTCACCGCGCGGGTGCTCGATCGGGTCGGCGAGCTGCTCGTCCACGGCGTCAACATCATGCCCGGCAAGCCGTGTGCGCTGGCGGTCGCCGACGGCAAGCCGGTGATCGGCGTCCCCGGCTATCCGGTCTCGGCGAGCGTGGTCGCCGACCTCTTCGTGCGCCCGCTGCTCGCGCGGCTGCTAGGCGCCGGCGCGCCAGAGCGGGTCCGGGTTCGCGCGAGGCTGCTGCGCAAGGTGCCTTCGCGGCTGGGGCACGAAGAGCTCGTGCGAGTGACGCTCGGCCAGGTGCGCGAGTCGCTGGTGGCGGTCCCGCTCGGCAGGGGCGCAGGGGCGATCACCTCGCTGTCGCGGGCGCGCGGTCTGATGCGCATCCCCGAGCGGCGTGAGGGGTTCGACGCGGGCAGCGAGGTCGAGATCGAGCTGCTCGTGCCGCAGGCCCAGGTTGAGCGGACGGTGCTCTGTGTCGGTAGCCACGATCCCGCGCTCGATCTGCTCGGCGACCTGTTGTCGGCCAAGCACCCTGGGGCGCGGCTCTCGTCGGCGTCGGTCGGGTCGCTGGGCGGCCTGCTCGCGGTCGCCGCCGGCGAGGCGCACCTTGCGGGCACGCACCTGCTCGATCCCGAGAGCGGCGAGTACAACCTGCCGGACCTCGCGCGGCACATTCCCCAGGCGCGGGTGGCGGTCTTCACGCTCGCGCACCGCGCTCAGGGCCTGCTCGTCGCCCGAGGCAATCCGAAAGGCCTGCGCTCGCTCGAGGACCTCGCGCGTGAAGACGTGGTCTTCGTCAACCGCCAGCGCGGTTCGGGGACGCGGGTGCTGCTCGAACACGAGCTGGCGAAGCGGGGAATCGCGCCGCAGCGCATCCGCGGCTGGCGGCACGAGGAGTTTACGCACGCGGCCGTAGCGGTGGCGGTGAAGAGCGGGGTCGCCGACGCCGGGCTCGGTGTGCTCGCCGCTGCGCGAGCGCTCGAGCTCGACTTTGTCCCTGTCGGCGAGGAGCGATACGACCTCGTCGTGCCGGTCGATCTGCTCGAGGACCCGCGCGTCGCGCCGGTGCTCGAATTGCTGAGAAGCGCGGAGTTTCGAGAGGCGCTGCGCGGGCTCGGCGGGTACGACGATCGGGAGACGGGGCGGCGGGTGGCGTGACAGGTGCCAAGGTGGGGTCGCAGCAGAAACGTGACTTGCGACGGTCGCAAGTTGGCCGGGAGCGGTGCCGCGGCAGAAAGGTAGCTTGCGACTGTCGCAAGTTGGCCGGGAGCGGGGCCGCGGCAGAAAGGTAACTTGCGACGGTCGCAAGTTAGCTGGGAGCGGGGCCGCGGCAGAAAGGTAACTTGCGACGGTCGCAAGTTAGCCGGGAGCGGGGCCGCGGCAGAAAGGTAACTTGCGACGGTCGCGAGTTGGCCGGGAGCGGGGCTGGCCACAAGGTCTACGGCCGCTCTTCGTTCGCTGGATCCTTGGCGAGCTGCTGAAGCTCCGTGCTCACGGAATCGACCTTGACGTGAAGCTGCTCGAGCATTTCGCAGAGGTGAGCGACCGACTGCTCGGAGACGCCTGCCAGGCCCAAGTCAGATGCCAGCTCCTGACGTAGGTCGAGCACTCGATCGAGTCTACGAAGGACGGCCGACGCTTCGACGACCGCTGTGTAGGTGGCTGAGCGGGGCGCGATTCCGCGCGCTGTCGATACTGCCCGCTGTAGCTCGCGCACCTGCTGGCGCTGCGCCTGAGCGGTGTCGAGCAATTCACGCTGCTTGTCCCAGGGCAGTCCCTGAACCGCGTGCATGTGGCTCACCGTGAGCGACGGCCACCTCTCGAAGCCTCCAAACGCGACCTCCTGCTCATGCGTCCTCACGGCTCGATAGAGCCTGGTCTCGGTCCACTCGGCGCCCTTGGAGGAGAGAGCCTCGGAGAGCCTCGCGAGGGCGGGGAAGCTCGGATCGCGCGAGTTCCACACCTCGAAGCTCGCCGCAAAGAACTCCTCGAGAATCGCCCACCCCGCGTCCGCGTAGGTCCGGATCAGGTTGTTGCGCTCGAGGGCGTAGATGCGGTTGGCGACCCGGTCGATCTTCTCCTGCGCCAGCTCGATGGTCAGGGGCGTTTCTGGCTGGGTGGCTGCGGACATCGACTGCCTCCTCTATGTGTTCGGTTGGTCCGATTCGGGAGGTAGTCGATCACCGCGCGCTGCAACACCGAGAACTGGTCGCCGGCAAGAGCTCTGTCGGCGGTCCAACAGACGGCCCGCCGAGCTTTCGCTGGGGAAGAAGCTCGAACGCTTGAGAGCTTTCGGGAATCTCCCTGACTTCGGCGCCCCCCGCTCACCCAGAGCGACAGCCTCCCGAGGAGCGCGGGGGGGGGGCGGAGCCGAGGGGCCCTTCGACTTCGCTCAACGCCGCTCGCGCGTCGGGAGCCACGCCCAGGGTGAGCGGAACCGAAGGGAGTCGAGGAAGGCTCGACCAATCTGTCAGCGCATCAGCCCGTGGCGCTTCATCTTGCGCCACAGCGTCGTCGAGGAGACCGCGAGCTCGCGGGCGACCTGGGCAAGGTCGCCCGGGTTGCGCGCGAGGGAGGCGGAGATGGCGGCGCGCTCGGCCGCGTCGATGGCGTCGGCCAGGCTCACCGGCGCTCCGGCGGCCAGCGCCGCGGTGCCGAGGGCCGAGGTGGCGGGCAGCGTGGGCTCGAGGCCAAAGGGGAAGTCGTGCGGCTTGAGCTCGTCGGCCTCGGCGAGCGCGGCGGCCCGCTCGATAGCGTTCTCGAGCTCGCGCACGTTGCCCGGCCAGCTCCAGCCGCACAGGTGCTCGATGGCCTCGGCCGACAGGAGGCGCTGAGTGCCGCTGCGCTCGTTGTAGCGGCTCAGGAAGTGCTGGGCGAGCAGCGGCACGTCCTCGCCACGCTCGCGCAAGGGCGGCACGCGCAGGGGCACGACGTTGAGCCGATAGTAGAGATCGCCGCGGAAGCGCTTCTCGGCCACCGCGAGCTGCAGGTCCTGGTTGGTGGCGGCGACCAGGCGCACGTTGATCTTCACCGAGGTGCTCTCGCCGATGCGCCGGATCTCGTGCTCCTGAATCGCGCGCAGAAGCTTGGCCTGGAAGCCCAAGGCCGTCTCGGTGATCTCGTCGATGAACAGCGTGCCCCCGTCGGCCTCCTCGAACAGGCCGCGGCGCGCCTTGATCGCGCCGGTGAAGGCGCCCTTGGCGTGGCCGAACAGCTCGCTGTCGAGCAGCGTCTCGGTCATCGCCGCGCAGTTGACGGCGACAAAGGGCTTGTCCGAGCGCTTGGAGAGCGCGTGGACGGCGCGGGCGACCAGCTCCTTGCCCGTGCCGCTCTCGCCTTGGATGAGCACGGTCGCGTCAGAATTCGCCGCGCGCGCAAGCTGCGACTCGAGCCGCTGCATCACCGCGCTCTGCCCGACGATGGCCTTCAAGCCGTAGCGGCGTCGGAAGTCCTCGGCGTAGAGCGAGACCTGTGACAGCAGGCGCCGGCGCTCGACGGCCTTGGCGACGCGGATGAGCAGCTCGGGCTCCTTGAAGGGCTTGGTGACGTAGTCGTAGGCCCCGCGGCGCATCGCCTCGACCGCGCTCTCGATGGTCCCGTAGGCGGTCATGACGATGACCTGGCTGTTGGGCGCAAGCGTGCCCGCGCGCTTGAGCAGCTCGAGCCCGTCGAGCGGCTCCATCTTCAGATCGGTGAGCACCACGTCGAAGGTGCGCGCGCCGAGCAGGCCGACCGCCTCCTCGACCGAGCCGGCCTCGGCGACCTCGTAGCCCTCGTCGCGCAAGAGCAGCGCGGTGGTGGTGCGCATGTTTTTCTGGTCGTCGACGACGAGGATGCTGCCGGAGCTCTCCACGATTCACCTGCCTGAAGACCAACGAAGTCTAACGCGCGCGGGGTCGGCCGAGGGCCGAATTCTCGCGGGACGGACACCGTTGGGGAACGGCGCTGCGACCAGGAACATTCGCCGACCGGCGCAGCGCGACGACGACCTCGGTCTTGCTCGACGAGCGGGCGATGAAGCCCGAGGGGAGCCTGGGCCTTGTCGCTCGAACCTCCGAGCGGGAATGGGAGCGGCGCCTCGATCAGCGGAGGCTGCCGCGCAGGATGCGCGCCTCGCCGACCCGCAGGGTCACCTTCTCGCGGTCGAAGTACTCGCCGAGCGGGATGGTGTACTTGCGGGTCGCCCCGACGAGCTCCTTGAACTGCTGGGTGGTTATCCGCTCGTGCTCGCGAAGGAAGCCGACGAGCCGCTCGCGCAGCCCGGCGACCGCGGCCGCATCGAAGTAGAGCTCCTGGTTGACGCGCACGAGGGTGCCCTGTTTCTCGAGCAGCTTGACGGCCGAGGCCACCTTCGCCTGCGGAGCGCCGAGCAGCTTGGGCAGATCGTCGATGTACGGAGGCGTCAGGCCGGCCTCGTTCAAGGCGCGGGCGAGCTCGTCCTTGAGCTTGCCGTCGCTCTCGCTCGAGGCCGCCCGCCGGCCCTTCTCGCGCACGACTTCGCCGTCGAGCTCAAGCTCGCCCTTCTCGACCAGGCTCGAGAGCAGGCGCGCGTACAGCCTGAGATCGAGGCTTTCGCCGAGCCGGCGGCGCAGCTCCTCGCGCGACAGGCCGGTCGAGAGGGTGTCGGCCGTGTGGTGCGCGCGCACCGCAAGAAGCGCGCGGCGGGCCAGCGAGCCCATCGCGACCGGCGACAGGTAGGCGCGCTTCTCCTTGTCGAAGAGGATGGCCTCACCGCGGCTGCTCATCACCTCGAGCGCTCGGGCGAGCTGGCGCTCGGGCAGGGCGGTGCGCTCGAACAGCTCGGGCGCGGTCAGGCCGCGATAGCCGGCCTCCTCGAGCAGGTAGGCGATGCGCGGGGCGGGCTCGGCCCCGGTCAGCTCGCCAAAGCCCCGGCTCGCCTCGGGGCGGCGGCCGCGGCGCTTTCGCGGATGGATGGAGAGGATGCGCCCGCCGGCGACGGTGTGGCCGCGGCCGGGCAGGGCGTGGAAGCCACGCAGGATGAAGCGCTGGCCGGGCAGCGCGGCGACCGGCTCGCCGAGCCGAAGCTGAGCGAAGGCGTGGCCTGCGGGCTCGAGCCGCTTCCCGCCGATGAGCGCGACGGTCGCCGGCGCCTGCGCGGTGCCCAGGTGCAGCAAGAGCTTCGAGCGGTCCTTGAGCGGCCGGGGCGCGGCGGCGAGCAGGTCGAGCTCGACGTCGATCATTTGAGTCGGGGCGACGGCGCCGGCGCCGACGGCGACCATCCCGCGCGAGAGCTGGCCGGCCTCGACGCCGGGGAGGTTGAGGGCGGTGCGCTGGCCGGCCAGCGCGCGCTCGACCTCGGCGCCGTGGACCTGCACGGTGCGCACCCGCAGCCGCTGCTGGCCGCCGGGGATGAGGTCGAGCTCAGCGCCTGCGGCGATCGAGCCGGACAGCAGGGTGCCGGTGGCGACGGTGCCGAAGCCCTTGAGGCTGAAGGCGCGGTCGATGGGCAGGTAGGCCGGGCCGTCGGTGGGCCGTTCGGGCGTCTGCGCGGCGAGCCGTTCGAGCTCGCGGCGCAGCGCGTCGAGCCCATCGCCGCTCTTCGCGCTGACTTGGAGGACGGGCGCGCCTTCGAGGAAGGTGCCCTGACAGGCCTCGGCGATGTCGGCGCGCAGCAGCTCGCTCCACTCGGCGCCGAGCTCTTGGGCGAGGTCGCCCTTGGTGAGGGCGACGAGGCCGCGGGGCACGCCGAGCAGGCGGCAGATGTCGAGGTGCTCGCGGGTCTGGGGCATGACGCCCTCGTCGAGGGCGACGACGAGCACGACGAGGTCGATGCCGGCCGCGCCCGCGGCCATGGCCTTGACGAAGCGCTCGTGTCCGGGGACGTCGACGATGCCGGCGACCGCGCCCGCGCCGAGCGCGAGGTGGGCGAAGCCGAGCTCGATGGTGATGCCGCGGCGCTGCTCCTCGCGCAGCCGGTCGGTGTCGATACCGGTGAGCGCCCTGACGAGGCTGGTCTTGCCGTGGTCGATGTGGCCAGCGGTGCCGATGACGATGCGGAGCATGGAGAGTTGTGAGTAGAGTAATGAGTTGGGAGTTGGGAGCTCTCGCGGACCGAGGGGGCACGCGGGTTGAACAATTCGTGTAGGGCGCCGGCTGCCCGCCGAGGACGGACGCTGCAAGCCGATCAACCCCTGGCGTCGCCCTCTTCAGTCGCTGGCGGCGAAGGAGGATCGGTCTCCGCCCCCGCCGAGGGCCGACACCTCAAAACCCGACTCAAAACTCATGACTCCCTAGATTCCAAACCGCCAGCTCGCCTGGGCGAGGAGCCCGCCGACCTGCAGGTCGCTCGCGACCTGGTTCTCCCCGGTGTTCGCGTGCAGCCAGCGCAGCTCGAGGCCGAGCCGGTCGGCGCCGAAGGGGAGCTCGAGGCCGGCGTGCAGGCCGGCGGAGAAGAGGGCGCCGGAGTCCGAGGCGCTCGCGACGCTGCTGTTCGAGCCGACCGAGGCGAAGGTGAGCCCGAGCGAGCCGCCGACGAAGGGGACGACCGGCCCGAGGGCGAACGACCAGCTTGCCTCGGCGAGCACGGGCAGGGCGGTCACGCTCAGCTCGTGCGAGTGCGCCGGGAGCTGCGCCGAGCGGGGAATGCTCCAGGAGGCCCGGTAGCGTAGGAAGTCGGCCGAGAGCCCGACAAACGGGCCGGTGGCAGGCTTGGTCGAGGGCGCGAGGAGAGCCCAGCGCGCGGAGAGCCCGGCGGCGAGGCCGAAGGCGGCGATCTGCGGCTGGCTCACGCCCCCGGCACGCAGGCCGACGAAGAGCCGCCTCGGGACTCGGGCCCGCGGCATCGCTTGGGCCTCGAGGTGCGGGACGCGGCTGGCCGGCTCGCCCACGCGAGCTGGCTGCTCGAGGCCGCCCGGCATGGAGTCGGTCGCCGACGCGACGGCTCGAGGCTCCGCAGCATCGGCCTCGGGCTCCTTCGGGCCGGCCGCGCTTGCGGACTGCTGGTTCTCGGGCGACTCGGGGCCCGCGGCGGCCTCCTCCGCTCCGGCGGCGGCGACGGCTTGTCTCGCCGGATCCGTCTTTGGCGGCGGGGCCCGGCGCTTCGGCGTCCGCTTCACGAGCGACGCGGGGACCGACGGACGCGGCTCCTCGAAGGCGACGAGCACCTCGCCTTCGCCCGGGCCGACCTCCACGAAGAGCGTGTGCGGACCGGCCGGCACGTCGAACTGCTTCTCGACGGGCGCCGAGGCGAGCACCGCTTCGCCCTCGATGCGCTCGACGGGCTCGCCGCCGACGAGCAGCCGCGAGACTTCACGCCCGTCGCGCATCAGCTTGACGGCGATGGGCCCGGCGCTCGCGGGCGCGAGCCGGCGCAGCAGAACGCGCACCGAAGACGGGCCGATGGTCGCCCCGCGCAGCACCTGCTCGGCGCCGACCTTGTAGCTGACGGCCTCGGCGCCCGCGACGCGCGCGGGCGGGTGCTTGGACTTGACCCGCACCTGGGCCGCGGAGGCCGGCGCGGCCAGCAGGAGCAATACGAGCGGAAGAAGCCTTGGGAGCATGGCGACCTGGGGGTTCGGCAGGTTTTGGTGGAGCGGGTTGGAGTCTAGCTCCGAATCGACGCTCGACTCCAGTTGGGCAGCCCCCGGGGCAGTCTTACGCCTTGGCCTTGCGGCTCGCGGTCCAGCTCCTTTGCCGGGGGCACAGGACGAGGTCGGACAAGCTCCTGCCTGGAACAGCGCTGCCCTCTGATGGCCCAGGAGCGAGCGCCAGTCCTGCTTGGCGCTGAGGCAGCGGAGGCCGGCGGTTCTAGCAATGATGGTCTGCCGCGGCCCCCCGGCATTTGCGGCCGGCGAGGTGAACGGACAGGCTGTATGGCGCGCCGCTTGCGTCTCCGAGGTGGCCAGACGACCGATAGAGTCGATGGGCGAACAAGACGTAGGGTACAGGCAAGCATCATGCTCGGCAGGGGTAACGAATGAGACAGGGAAAGCTGCTTCGGATCGCGGTCGCGCTCGCGGGTTTGAGCCTCGCCTCGCCCGCTCTTGGGGCGGGCTGGAACTTCCAGCCCGACAAGAATCCCGCCCGGTCCAAGCCCGGCAAGAAGGTCGAAAAGCCCAAGAACGTTCAGCGGTTGCCCGGGTCGATCACCCTCAAGCGTGGCCGCTCGGCCAGCTACAAGGGCTCGATAGGCGCGGCGGCCGTAATGGACCCTTCGATCGCCGACGCGATTCTCGACGAGCAGGGCATCCTCACGGTCAAGGCCAAGAAGATCGGCTCGACCAAGCTGATGATCATCGGTGGAAAAAACGGGATCCCCAGCCCCGAGGCAGCCAAGAACCCCAGGCAGATCTCGCTCCGGGTGGTGCAATGAGACGGCGACTGCGACTTCTGATGGCCGAGGACGGGCAGGCGGCGGTCGAGACCGCCATCGTCGTGCCCACGATGATGTTCTTCATCCTCGGAACGCTGCAGACGACGATGATGCATCAGGCCCGGCTGATGCTCGAATACGCGGCCTTCAACGCCGCGCGCTCGGGCGCGGTCTGGAACATGGACCGCGACAAGATGAAGACCGCGGCGATGTTCAGCCTGCTGCCGACCACCCGCGCGGTCGACACGATTCCCCGGCTCGCCCAGGCCGGCCTGAACCTCGCGGTGGCCAACGGCGTGCTCGGGGCGCTGGGGCTCCCGGAGATCGTCACGGTCGATGTCCTCAACCCGAAAGAGGGCGCCTTCAGCGGCAAGAAGGAGATCGAGTTCGACGACCCGGCCAATCGCGAGAAGACCCAACTCACGGTGCGGGTGCGCTACCTCTACGAGCTGCGGATTCCTTTCGCGAACTGGCTGCTGTTCGAGTCGTGGTGGGCCTCGCACACCGGGGTCAACCTCGCGGGCTGGGAGCCGGGGCACGCGATGGTCAAGCAAAGCAAGTTGATGCTCAACCGCTGGAAGAACGGCGACTTTTCGGAGACTTGCCGCTACACCGGCCTCAACAACCAGAAGATGTACCTGCTGAGGCTCGCGGCGAACGCGGGGCGCTACTTTGTCCCGATGACCACCACCTACACCATCCGCATGCAGTCCAATCCGTTCCTGCATCATCCCGAGGACTCGAGCGAGCTTTGGGCTGGTCGGAACAACGACGGTTGCTAGGAGCAGGGCGCCATGTTGACGCAGATGCGCAAGACCCTGCGCGAAGACGAGGCTGGCCAGGCGTTGGTCCTGGGGGCGGTGAGCATGCTCATCCTCGCGCTCTCGGTGATGGTCACCATTCAACTCGGGCACACGATCCACGAGCGGATCCAACTCCAGAACGCCTCGGACAACGCGGCCTATTCGACCGCGGCGGTCGTCGCCCGCTCGCTCAACTTCATCGCCTGGGTCAACCGCGCCACGGTCTCCCAGTACGTCTCGATGATGGCGGCGACCTCAATCTCCTCGTTCCTGACCGGAATCCAGACCCTGCTCTGGATGCTCGCCGACCTCGTCCAGTCGGTGGCGGCGGTCGCCTGCGTGGTGGAGAAGGCCTGCGAAAAATGCATGCCCTTTCCGGCCTGTGTGGTCTGCTTCGGGGTCTTCCTGGCGATACACCTCTTATGCGAGGGGATCTCCGTCGGGTTATTTGCGGTGCTGAACGGGACCTGGCAGGCGATCGACTTTCTCGACAGGGCGACCGCCGGTTTCGTCAAGGCCGTGAGCTGGCTCAACAACAACGGCATGTACTACGCGCAGAAGGGCGTCCGGCATGCGGTGGGCCTGGTGCTCACCGGAAACCTCGCCGGGACTTTCCAGGAGAAGCTCCTCAACGAGACGGCCGGCGGCAACGTCAATACCGGCACGACCGGCAACATCTACAAAGGCGCGATGTCCCTGTTCAACGGGGAGTTCGGTCCGTTCGCGAGCTATCCGAAAATCTTCGACGACTACTCCGAGGACATCCCCGACGGCGGCACCGAATACGACGGCCAGTCCTACAACGACCACTCGGGCGTGCAGAAGGCCGAGCGCCTGATGGCCGAGATCGCCAACGCGACGAGGCTGGGGACCGGGCAGAACGGCTTCGCCAACGGCGTCACCTTCGAGACCAACCGCGGCTGGAGCGACAGCGAGGGGTTTGTCGCCACGGTGCTCAAGTTCATCGGCTTCGAGTTCGCGGGCTCGACTCGATTGGTCGGGGTGATGGATCCGCGGCGCTTCACCCAGAACGGCGTCGGGGTCGGCTTTGGCGGCAGCGGCGACTCGGCCTTCGAGGACCAAACCGAGAGGTGCCAGGAGCAGAGCGAGGACTGCTCGGAGTGTCAGAACGACCACGCGGATGATCCGTCCGCCTGCGACGGCATCTGCGGACAGGCCGAACGGACCTGCAAGAAGCTCGAGGAGATGGCCACCAACTCGGGTGGCGGCGGGCAGAGCGACCCCTCCGGAGGCAACAACCAGAACATCTTCAATCACGGGGCCTACGGCGCGACTCAGATGACCCAGGGCGGGGCGCTGGCCGCGGCCGAGCGCGTCAAGGCGACCGGCCTGTCGCTCATCTCCGGCGGCGGCGCGCGCATCGTCGGCATTCAGGCCTGGCGCGACAGCGATGACGAGAACAAGAGCTTCCACTGCCGCCTCAAGGACGACGAGAACGACCGGCACCGGGAGTTCTCGCTGATGTCGGGCTGCCCCAAGTACGCGTGGACGAAGGGGATAAGCTGTGAGAACGAAGACGGCCGCCACGAGTGGTATGGCGTCGGCCGGTACATCTCCTTCCGCGCCGAGAACAAAGACTCGACCAAGTTCAACCAGCCGTATTTCTGGTCCTTCGCGAACAAGGAGCCGCAGAACGCGCGGCTGCCGGCCGATCTCGCCTTCGGCTTCGACAGCTCGGGGAAGATGACCTGGGGCGACTACGCCGAGAACGGGGCCGTCACCTTCGAGCCGAAGCCGGGGCTCGACATCCAACTGCTCGCCGGGCTCAACGCCTACAGCCGGTCCCAGGTCTACTACCACCGGCCGGGCTTCTGGGCCGAGCCGCCGAACCTGTTCAATCCCTTCTGGAAGCCGAAGCTGTCGCCGGTGGGCCCGGCGATCGGCCAGATCTTCTCCCAGGTAGGGCTTTCGGACGGCACTCTCACCGACCTCGCCACCCACGTGGTGACGCACTAGCGACCGAGGACACAAATGAAGCCCAAGAGCGCTATTTGGCCGGGTCGGACAGAGGAGGGGGCGGCCACCGTCGAGTTCTCCCTCTGCGTGCTCGTCCTGGTGCCGACCCTGCTCTACGCACTGTTCTTCTACGAGATGTCCTTCGCGAGGCTGAAGCTGCAGGAAGCCTCGCGCTATCTGGTCTGGGAGATGACCGCCTTCAAGCTGTCGGACTGGAAGGCCGAGAAGCCAGTGCAGCCCAAGCACGACGCGCTCTTCGAAAACGCGCGCGGCAAGGTGCTCGACGAGGTGGTCGAGCGTTGGGGCGATGACCTCGACGGCTCGACCCCACGGCTGGTCTCCAACTACAAGGCCTTCAACCCGATGACCCTGAGCGTCACCTTCAACCGCTCGCAGGCCTCGATGCAGAACACGAGCCCCGGGGTCTTCACCGTCGCCAACCTCGACTTCTTCGACGAGGCCGCGAATGTCGTCTTCGGATGGGTCGGGTTCAACGAGAAGGGCAAGGCCGAGGGCACCCTCGATCTGAAACTCAAGAACACGCTGCTCGCTCAGACGATGCCGGTCTGGTTCACGCAGAAGATGCTCGACGGCGACGACTTCACCATCCGCAGCCGCCAGTCGCTCATCGTCGACGCCTGGGACCTCAAAGATGGCAAGCGGGTCACCGAGGACCGGCTCACCGGCACCTGTGCGAACGTCGGTAGTGCCAGCGAGTACTGCCGGCAGGTCTCGAAGATGACCTTCGCGGGACTGGCGGAGGCGGTAAACGAGCTGACCGGAGGCTTTACCGCCAAGGCTGGCGAGCTGCTTGGCAGAATTGGCGTCCACTCGCCGCTGTCGACGACAGTTGCCTCACTTCCGCTCGATCACTCCCGGGGCCTGAAATCGGATCACCGCCTCGACGTCGCGAAGATCCCCGGTCATTCGCCGCTCTACATCCACTACACGAACACCTTCAAGGACACGCACGAGGCCGCGAGCAGCACTTACCACCAGGTCTATCAGCGGCTGGGCCCCTACTACATGGGCTGCCCTAAGGAGCTGCGGCAGGAGTTCGGCTCCCACAAGTGCGACTACTGACGCGAGACGGCGGCGTGCGAGCGCCTCCGGGACGCGGGCGAGGAAGCAAGGGTCATGAGCTCGATGATTCGATGGATAGGCGCCTCTCTGATGGGCGTGACGCTCGTGGCGGCGGGCCTGGGGCTGGGCTCCTCGGCCGAGCCGACGGCCGTCGCGCAGATGGTCCCGGCTCCCTACTACGCTGAGAACGAGCTGCCCGGTTATCCGAACACCCTCGAGTTCCCGCTCGGCGACGCGCTCGCGGTCAACGGCCTGCCGGTGCGCCTGTCGCATTTTTCCACGAAGGATCCGGCGCTGCGGGTGCGCGACTTCTACGTCGACTTCTTCGCGGCGCAGGGCGTGCCCCACAAGGTGATCCGCACTTCCGACGGCGGGGCCACGGTCACCGGGATTGTCGCTGGAGGCAAGGCGCAGGCGGTTGTCGTCATCTCGCCGCGCAAGCTGACGACCGAGGTCTTCCCGTCGGTCATTCCCATGTCCGGCGAGACGTATGGCAGCCTGACGCCCGAGGACGACATCCCGTTCTCGAACAGCGCGGTGGGCATGACCCGGGTTTCCGACCACGGGCAGGGCGGGGCCGAGGTGGTCAACTACCATGAGCCGCTGCTGAGCGTGCGCGAGGTGGCCGCCCACATCGACCGCGAGATGATCCGCAAGGGCTGGCAGGGGCTCGAGTCGAGCGCGCTGGGCAAGAAGGGCGCCCAGGCGGTCTACACCCGCGGCGGCCAGAGGGTGCGCTTCGCCATCACGCCCTATTCGTTCGAGCCGAAGGGCGCGGCGGTCACCGCCCACTACGGCAGCGAGGAACAGCCATGAAGAGGCTTCGAGAGAGCCTGCGCCCACTGCTTCGGTTGCTCGGCGACGAGTCGGGCCAGGCGATCAGCGAGTACTCGATCATCACCGCCTCGCTGCTCGTCGGGGGTACGGCGGCGGTCGTCACCTTCCTGCCCGAGGCCATCAAGGCCTACGACGCCTACGTGCGCGGCTACTATCTGGTGCTCGGCCTGCCGATCCCGTAGCCTCGCCGGCCTCCATGGCGCGTTGGCTTCGATTTCTCTTCTACGGCGCGGTGGTCGCCGCGGTGCTCGCCGCGAGCTCCGGCGGGGTGCGCCATAGCCTCTGGCTGCTCTCCTCCCGCGACCTGTTTGCTCCGGACGCGGGCTGCGTCGCCTGCGCCGTGGGGCTGTTGCTGGTGCTTACCGCCTACTCCGTTTGGCTCGCCGGCGCGACGGTCGCCGGCTCGAAGATGCCACTGCCGGTCCACCTGGTCCCCCTGTGCCTGCTCGGCGTGACCCTGGCCCGTGGCCCGCTCATCGAGCGCCCGCCGGCTGGAGGACCCAACCCGCCGGAGCGCGCGGTGGCGGCGATGAGGGCGCTCGCCGACGAGCTGCGGCACGAGAGCGCGCCCTGCCGGCTCGAGCCGCAGCGCTATGCCCTGGCGCTGGGCGGCCGGACGAGCGGCTTTCGCTCCTTCGCGCGGGCACGTCCCTACCAGGTCGCGGTCCGCGCCGATCTCTCCGGCCCCGCGGTAAGCCTCGACGAGCGCGCGCGCCCCGGGGTCATCTACTTGGCTTGCGCCGAATCCGAGCGGCGCTTCTTCCTTTCGGCGGTCGTCACCGACGCGCTCCCTACCGGCAGGCCCGTGCTGGCTCGAGACGGGGTCGGACGGCCGGTCGTCATCACCGAGGAGTACGCCCGATGAACCCTCTTTCAGCGTTCGCGGCGGTCTCGCTTCTCGCGGCCGCCTCCGCTCCGGTCGCCTCGACCTGTTCGCCTACCCCGACCGACTTCTCCTCGCTGCTGGCCGCAAGTCAGGAGGACGGCAAGGCCGGCGACTGGGTCGAGTACGCCCGGTTGATCGACGGCAAGCCCGACTACACCGCGACCTTTCGCATCGTCGTGCTCGAGGCGGAGAAGGGGGGAGCGCCCTGGATCGAGTTCTGGCTCGACAAGACTGGACGGACCGCCTTGCGGGCCCGCGGCGGCGGGCCGGTCGCCATCGACGCGTACCTGAAGACGGGCGCCGCCATCTTTTCGATGGACCTGAAGGGAGCCCCCGAGACCCGTCGCTGCTCGGGGGCGGGCCCGGGGCCAGGCCCGGATCTGCGCCAGGTGTCGCTCAAGACGCTCGCGGGCACGCTGCAGTGCAAGCACATCGCCATCCGGTCCGAGGAGGGCCTGTTCCAGGTGTGGCAGAGCGAGCAGGTGCCCGCGATGCGGCTCGCGCGGGTCCAAAGCCCCAAGGGCGACGGCTTCGAGGTCGTCGCCATGGGCGGGAACGGAAAGTCGGTCTTCCCCGCCCGCTTCGAGGCCGCGCCCCTCCCGCTGCAGAACATGAAGTCATTCGAAGGCCTGCTCCCTCGCATGCCCGAGCCGAAGGCGGCCTCGGCGGCCACCGCGGATCCCGTTCCGCCGACGCCCGCCTCCCCGGCACCGGCCGCCCGCCCCGCCACGCCTCAGCCTTGACCGCCCGACGGCCGCGCCGTCCTCAGCGAGTCGGCCCCCAACGGGCGATCCGCGCTTGGAATGCGCGGCGGCTCCGCGGTACAAGAACCTCTTCCTGCGCAAGGGGCGACTCGGATGGCTATCGACATTGTTCGCGCTGAGAACCTCGAGCACGCGCTCGAGCTGCTCGCCCGCGACGGCGCCCAGGCGCGCCCGCTCGCCGGGGGCACCGATCTGATGCTGCGCCTGAGGGCCGGCCGGCTCGCCGCGCGCACCCTCGTCTCCATCGCCGACCTCTCGGACCTCGCCTACGTGCGCGAGCAGGCCGACCGGGTCGAGCTGGGCGCCTTGACCCGGGTCGCCGACCTGATCACCCACCCGGTCTACTCCCGCGAGTTCCCCGCCGGCGCGCGCGCCGCCCGCGACTTCGCGAGCCCCCAGATCCGCAACCGCGGCACCCTCGGCGGCAACGTCGGCAACGCCTCCCCGGCCGCCGACAACGTGCCCCCGCTCATCACCTTCGGCGCCACGGTCACCCTGCAGAGCAAGCGCGGGGGCCGCTCGATGCCCATCGAGGACTTCTTCGAGGGCCCGGGGCGCACCCGGGCGGCGCCCGACGAGATGATCGTCGGCTTCCAGGTCCCCAAGCGCCCGGGCGCCTTCCAGTTCTTCGCCAAGTTCGGCAGCCGCAACGCCAACGTCATCTCCATCGCCAGCGCCGCGCTCTGCCTGCGGCTCGACGGCGAGACCGTGCGCGAGGCGCGGGTCGCCTACGGCTGCTGCGCGCCGGTGCCGCTGCGCGCCCGGCGGGTCGAGAGCTACCTGAGCGGCCAGAGGCTGGACGAGAGGCTCATCGCCGGCGTGCGCGAGGCGGTGCTCGGCGACATCAAGCCCATCGACGACGTGCGCGGCTCGCGCCGCTACAAGGAGCTGCTGGTCATCAACGCCACCGAGGACGCGCTTCGCGGCGCGCTCGAGTCGGTGCGCAAGGCGGCCTAGCACGGAGGCGGACGTGAACCTCGAAGAGATCACCCTCAAGATCAACGGCGCCGTGCGCTCGGCCCCGATGCCCTCGGCCATCCGGCTCGTCGACGCCCTGCGGCGCCTCGGCTACACCGGCACCAAGGAGGGCTGCGGCGAGGGCGAGTGCGGCGCCTGCACCGTGCTGCTCGACGGCCGGCCGGTCAATAGCTGCCTGCTCTTCGCCAAGCAGGTCCAGGGCAAGGAGATCGTCACCGTCGAGGGCGTCGGCCGTGGCCACCCCGACGGCATGCACCCGTTCCAGAAGGCGCTCGTCGCCGCTGGCGGGGTGCAGTGCGGCTTCTGTACCCCGGGCGTCGTCGTCACCGGCGCGCACCTTTGCGACACGCGGCCCCAGGCGAGCGTCCAGGAGATCAAGGAAGCGCTCGCCGGCAACCTGTGCCGCTGCACCGGCTACGCGAAGATCGTCGAGGCCGTGCAGGTCGCGGTCGCCGAGCTGGGCAAGCAATCCTAAGGCACTCCGGAGAAAGCCATGGGCGAGACCCTTCGCAACATCGGAACCCGCGCCCGGCGCGTCGACGCGCTCGAGAAGGTCACCGGACGCGCCCGCTACGTCGACGACCTCGAGCTGGTCGGGATGCTCCACCTCAAGGCCCTCACCTCGGCCCACGCGCACGCCGAGCTGCTCTCGATAGACACCCGCGCCGCCGAGTCGATGCCCGGGGTCTTCGCGGTCGTCACCGGCAAGGACGTGCCCGGCGAGAACCAGATAGGCGTGCAGATAGCCGACCAGCCCCTGCTCGCCAGCGGCAAGGTGCGCCAGATGTCCGACCGCATCGCGCTCGTCGCCGCCGACACCGCCGAGCACGCCGAGGCCGCGGTCCGCGCCATCAAGGTCGAGTACCGGCCGCTGCCGGTCATCACCCACACCGACGAGGCGCTCGCCCCCGGGGCGGTCAAGATCCACGAGAACGGCAACGTGATGACCAAGAAGCAGGTCATCCGCGGCGACGTGGAGCAGGGCTTCGCCGCCGCCGCGGCGATCGTCGAGGACGTCTACGAGGTCAACTACCAGGAGCACGCCTACCTCGAGCCGAACGGCTGCATCGCCATCCCCGAGCCCGACGGCGGGGTGACCATCCACGCCTCGGCGCAGGCGCCCTTCTACATCCAGAAGGCGGTCGCCCGCGTCCTCGGCGTCGACTACGCGCGCGTCCGGGTGATCCAGGCGACCACCGGCGGTGGCTTCGGCGGCAAGGAGGACTATCCGAGCGAGCCCTCTGCGTGCGCCGCGGTACTCGCGATGAGGACGGGGCGCCCGGTGAAGTTCGTCTACGACCGCGCCCAGGATCTCGCCTGGTCGACCAAGCGGCACCGGATGAAGGTGACCAACAAGATCGGCGCCGACGGGGAGGGCCGCATCACCGCCGCGCAGGTGCGCATCGACTGCGACGCGGGCGGCTACACCGGCCTCTCGGCCATCGTCTCCGAGCGCTCCAACTCGACCGCCTTCGGCCCCTACCGCACGCCGACCGCGCGCGTCGACACTTACGTCGTCTACACGAACAACCTCTTCGGCGGCGCCTACCGCGGCTTCGGCACCCCGCAGACGACCTTCGCGATGGAAGCGCAGATGGACGAGCTGGCCGCCCGGCTCGGCCTCTCGCCCGCCGAGATCCGCCGCCGCAACATCCTCGGTCCCGGCGACGAGACGACCACCTGCCAGAAGCTGACCGAGAGCGTCCCGGGGATCGAGACCTTCGAGGCCGCCCTCGCCCGCAGCGGCTACGAGCAGAAGCGCCGCGAATTCGAGGCGTTCAACCAGACCTCGCGCTGGCTGAAGAAGGGCATCGGCATCGGCGCCTGCATGTACGGCGGCGGGCTGCACGCCGGCGGCCAGTTCCTCGAGGGCTCGGGCGCGCTCGTGCACCTGCGGCCCGACGGCTCGGTGCTCGTCTCCATCGGCGGCACCGAGCTCGGGCAGGGCGCCTTCACCGTCGCCGCCCAGTGTGCCGCGGAGACGCTCGGGGTCGCGCTCGAGCACGTGCGCGTCACCCCCTCGAGCACCGACTTCGTCACCGACAGCGGCCCGACGGTCGCCTCGCGCACCACGGTGATGAGCGGCAACGCGGTCATCGACGCGGCCCGCCAGCTCAAGGGGCGCATCCTCGAGGCGGCCTGCGAGCTGTACGGCGTGCCCGCCGACGAGATCGAGCTGCGCGAGGGGCAGGTCCTCAAGCGCGACGGCACCCGGCTCGGGAGCCTCAAGGAGCTCGCCAACACGGCCTTCGCCGTGAAGAAGGTCAACCTGAGCGCCCAGGGCTGGTACGCGCCGCCGCGCAAGACTTGGGACAACGCCAGGGGCAACGGCGACGCCTACAGCTCCTACTGCTTCGCGATGCAGGTCGCCGAGGTCGAGGTCGATCTGCGCAGCGGCCGCACCCGCGTCGTGCGCGTCACCGCGGCCCACGACGTCGGCCAGGTCATCAATCGCACGCTCATCGAAGGCCAGATCGAGGGCGGCGTCGTCCAGGGCGTCGGCTACGCGCTGATGGAGGACCTCAAGCTCGATCAGGGCCGCTGCCTCAACCCGAGCTTCACCGACTACCTCATCCCGACCACGCTCGACGTGCCCGAGGTCGACATCGTGCTCATCGAGCAGCCGCATTCGGCCGGTCCGTTCGGCGCCAAGGGCATCGGCGAGCCGTCCTTGATCCCCGCGGCCGCGGCGGTGGCCAACGCGGTGAGCGAGGCGGTCGGGTATCGGTTCCGGCGCCTGCCGCTCACGCCCGAGCGCGTGCTGATGTCGTTGGAGGAGGCGGGCAAGCTTCGCTAGGGCGCACGGAGCGAAGCTCTCGCTCCGGCGCGTCGCGGAGGGCGCCAAACGGCCGGGATTCATTTCTCCGCCCCCGGGCGCCTCTGCCGTCCCGAGGCGCCTCCTCACGCCCGAGCCGTTCGTCGGTTGCCAACAGCAAGGGGAGACGCAGCCATGCGCAGATGCCCGTCCTGCAGAAGCGAGATGAACCTCGTCGAGGCCCGCAAGCTCGAGCTCGACGCCTGCCCGAAGTGCGGCGGCTTCTGGTTCGACGGCGGCGAGCTCGAGCCGGTGGCCGGCGGCCAGGCCGTGCGCAGCCTCGCCGAGAGCGCGCGACGGGGCGCGGCGCAGTGCAAGTCCTGCGGCCAGGAGCTCGGGCCCAGGCATCACGAGTGCGTCAAGTGCGGCTCGCCCGCGCCGCTGTGCCCCGAGTGCGGCGACGTCCTGCGCGTGGGCAACCTGCGCGGTGTGAGCCTCGACGTCTGCCTGCGCTGCTCCGGGGTCTACCTCGATCGCGGCGAGCTGCAGGTGGTCGCCACCAACCTCGGCCTCGCCGCGCTGCTCGAGGAGGCCGGCTCCCAGGCGCGCTCCGCGGCGAGCGGGTCAGGGGGGCGCGTCGAATGCGAGACCTGCCATCGCCCCCTGCGGCGCGGCCAGGTGTTCGACCTAGGCAATCACCTCTACTGCGGCAGTTGCGCCCCCGCGGGCGCGACGCCTCTCGACGTGAAGCCCTCGACCCGTAGCCCGCTCGACAGCAACTGGGACACCTACGGTTCCAGCTCCAGTCTCTTCAGGAGAGGCAACCAGCGTGTGCGGATCTCTACCGACGTCGCCTACGGCGACGACGATCCGCTCGAGGGCGCGCTCGTGAAGCTCTTCTCCTGGCTCTTCGGCTAGCCCGACCGTTCGGCCCGCGCGACCCTTGGGAAATGGACGAGGGTCGGGCCGAATCGGGCGTTGATGCCCTCGGAATTCGACAGCGGTGCCGCCGGTCAGTCTCAGCAGCCGGCCCGGCGCAGGGTGAAGCGATGTCCAAGGCGTTTACCAAGGAAGACAACCCGGCCGATCCGCTCGACGGGCGGGTCGAGGAAGAGGCGCCCCGACGGCGCGGCGGGCGCTACATCACCCCCGAGGGCTTCAAGCGCATCCAGGACGAAATCGACCGGCTCTGGAAGGTCGATCGCCCGAAGATCACCGCCGAGGTCTCGGCCGCCGCCGCGCAGGGCGATCGCTCGGAGAACGCCGAGTACATCTACGGCAAGAAGAAGCTCCGGGAGATCGACCGGCGCCTGCGCTTCTTGTCCAAGCGGCTCGAGTCGCTCACCGTCGTCGAGCCGGGCAAGGAGAGGACCGATCGCGTCTTCTTCGGCGCCTGGGTGACGGTCGAGGACGAGGACGGAAACGAGTCGACCTACCGCATCGTCGGGCCCGACGAGCTCGACGTGAAGGCCGGGCTCATCAGCGTCGAGGCGCCGCTGGCCAAGGCGCTCCTCGGCAAGGCCGAGGGCGACGAGGTAACCGTCCACAGGCCCAAGGGACCGGTCGAGCTGGTGGTTACCGGCATCCGGTACTGAAGAGGTGTCGCAAAATCCTTCGGAGCGCCAGCCTTCGTGCTGGCGGGCCGGCGCCAGCCGAAGGCTCCTTTGCGGCGGCAGCCGCCTTTCACTCATCGAGTGGCGAGGAGGCGGGGCGGGCGCCGACCTTCCACTCATCGAGTGGCGGGGAGGCGGGGTGGGCGCCGACCCTCGACTCATCGAGTGGCGGGGAGACGGGGTGGGCGCCGACCTTCGACTCATCGAGTGGCGAAAAGGTCGCGCAGGCGACGGCTTTTGACTCATCGAGTGGCAGGAGGCGGCCTGGCCGCCGTTTTTCGACTCATCGAGTGGCGAAAAGGTCGCGCAGGCGACGGATTCTGACTCATCGAGTGGCGAAAAGGTCGCGCGGGCGCCAAATCCTCACTCATCGAGTGGCGAAAAGGTCGCGCGGGCGCCAAATCCTCACTCATCGAGTGGCGAAACGGCGGGTGGGGCCCCGACCCTTCACTCGATGAGTGGCCGGATGGCGGGATGGGTACCGACCCTCGACTCATCGAGTGGCCGGATGGCCCGAAGGAAGAGCTCCGGGCCGCTGCTAGCCGCCGATTCAGTGGTGGTGGTGCCCGTCGTGCGCGTGTCCGTGGGCGATCTCCTCGTCGCTCGCCTCGCGCACGTCGCGGATGGTCACCTCGAAGTGCAGCGTCTTGCCGGCGAGCGGGTGGTTGAAGTCGACCATCACCTTGTCGCCGACGAGCTTCTCGATGCGCACCGGGACCTCGTTCTGCTCGTCGTCGATGGCGACCAGCTCGTCGCCCTCGTGCAGCTCGCGGTCGCCGAAGGCGGTGCGCGGCACCTCCTGGACGTTCGAGGGATCGCGCTCGCCGTAGCCGTCGGCCGGCGCGATGGTCACCTGCTTCGACTCGCCCGGCTCCATGCCTTCGAGCTGGCGCTCGAGCCCGGGGATGATCTGCGCGGTGCCGTGCAGGTAGCTGAGCGGCTCGCCTTCGCTGCTGTCGATGACCTGGTGGTCACCGAGGTGAAGCGAGTACTCGAGCGACACGACGCGCTTGGGGGCGACTTTCATCTTTGACTCACTTTCGTCTTGGGGAAGTTGGGGGGACGAGGGCGTTCGAGAGGCTGCACAGCCTGCTTTCGAGAGGCAACTGCCGGGGCGCCCCTACTCCTCGGGAAGGGCCGCTTCGGGCTCCTCTTCCGAGGCTTGGGCGTTCAGCTCGAACGGCAGCGCGGGCAGCTCCTCGCGCCGCATGGCCTGCACCTTCACCGAGAAGGGCGCGCCGTCGGCCATGACCAGCGTCGCGGGACCGGTGTGCCGGCCGCCCGTTCCGGCGATGCTGACCCAGGCGGTGCGGCGGTCGGCCGAGACGCAGGCGATGAGCGTCGCCGGCTCGAGGGCGGCCGGCAGCGCAGAAATTGGGCCGTCGCAGTCCGAGCGGACGACGAGCGGCCAGGCCGTCATCGGCTTGCCGTCGCGCAGGTAGGGAGGGGGCATCTGCGAGAGCTGCTTCGCGAGCGCTTCGGGGTCCCTGGGCAGCAGGCCGTCCTCGGTGATGACCGCCGAGCTCTCCAGGGCAAGGAGCTGCGAAGCCGCGAGCCAGTCCGAGGGCATCGGCGGGAGCGCCGGTGGCAGCACCAGGAAGTGCATCGCGAAGAAGACGACCGCGGCGATGGGGAGCAGGCGATAGGAGCGGCTGTCCGGCGGACGCCTGCGGAGCAGCTCGATCACCACGAAGACGCCCAGGCCGGCGGCGGCCGCGACCGACAACGCGTAGAGCGGCCACAGCGGCATCGCGCTGAGCGCGACGACCCGCGCGCCTCTCACCTCGAGCCCGAGAGAGGTGTGGTCCACGCCTATCCAGACCACGAGCGCGAGCGACGCGGCGTTGGCGAGCAGCAGGCCAACAGAGGGCCGCTGTCGGGCCGGGAGGGCCGAGGTGTCGGAGGCGGTGGTCATCCTCGGCTCCGGCAGGCTTTTTCGCCGCGCGACGGGGTGAAGGGAAGAGGAGGCTTGTTCGCGCGCGGGCTCATCCCGCAAGCACCCGGGCCGGGTCGGTGCGCGAGGCCGACAGGGCCGGCACCAGCGCTCCGAGCAGCGAGGCGACCACGCCCAGCGCGACCGCACCGGCGAGCAGGCCGGGCGAGAAGTGGAAGAAGCTCTCCGGCTTGAACGGGAAGTCCGGCACGCGGGTGCGGGCGATCGCGTCGAGCCCCGAGGCGAGCAGCCCGGCACCGAACGTCCCGGCGGCGCCGCCGATGAGCCCGATGACCAGCGCCTCGCCGAGCACCAGGCCCGAGATGTCGAGACGGGTCGCCCCCACCGCGCGCAACACGCCGATCTCGCGCGAGCGGGTGCGGATGGAGGAGGAGAGCGCGTGGGCGATGTTGACCGCGGCGAGCAGGCAGATGAGCACCGAGAGCAGCGCCATCGCGCCGGTGGTCACCGCCACGGCCGCGCCGACGCTCTCCGAGAGCTTCTTCTCGCTGTCGTCGATGGCAAAGCCCATCTGCCGCACCTTCTGGACGAGCGCCGGGACGTGGTCCGGGCTCTTGGCGACGAGGGTGAGCGCCGAGTAGCGCTCGGCGTCCATCCCGTACTCGCGGTTGATGCGCCGCGCGGTCTCGAGCGGGATGAGTACGCCGTGCAGCGGCGCGCGGTCCGACAGGCCGGCGAACGACAGGCCGACGCGCTTCTCGAGCAGGCCGGTGTTGCCCTTCATGCTGCGCCCCAGGCGCACGCTGATGAGCTCGACCCCCGCGGCGGTCAGCAGCAGCCTCTCGCCGATGGGCGTCAGGCCCTGGGATTTGGCGAAGCTGCGGTTGTAGAGCTCGAGCAGCCGGCGCGCCGCCAGGGCGGGGATGGGCTTGCCGTCGGCGGGGTCGACGAACTCGAGGTCCTTGGCGAGGTCGTCGCCGACGAAGTCGGCCTCGACGCCCACGGCGATGATCGCGAGCCAGATGTTGCGCGGGATGCGAAAGCTCTGGACGAGGCCGTCGGTCGGGCCGCCCATCGCCGGCACGCGCAGCTCCATCTTGCGATAGACCCGCTCGACGCCCTCGAGCGCGGCGAGCCGGCCGACCGTCGCTTCGTCGAGCGCGCCCCCGCCGAGGATGCTGCCGAGCGACAGGGCCGGGGGGATGACCTCGACCGCCCGGGAGTCGACCGGGAAGATGCGCTCGCGCACCAGGCTGCGCACCGCGCCGCCGAGGGCGATGAAGAAGACGAGCGCGCCGATGCCGGCGGCGACGCCGAAGGCCGAGAAGAGCGCGCCCTTCTTGTCGCGCCGCAGGTTGATGGCGACGAGCTGGACCAGCTTGCCCGGGGTCATGACGCCGCTCCCATCTCCGCGAGCCCCTCGACCAGCCGCCCGTCGCGCAGGCGCAGCACGCGCCGCGCGGCCTGCGAGACCCGGTCCTCGTGCGTGACCACGACCATCGTGAGCTTCTGCTCGCGCACCAGGTCGACGAACAGGCCGATGACCTCCGCGCCGGTCTTGGCGTCGAGGTTGCCGGTCGGCTCGTCGCACAGGATCAGGCGGGGCTTGCCGAACAGCGCCCGCGCGATGGCGACCCGCTGCCGCTCGCCACCCGAGAGCTCGGGAGGCCGCTGCTTGGCCTTGTCGGCGAGGCCGACGCGAGCGAGCGCCCCGCGGGCGCGCTCGAGCCTATTGGCGCGCGACTCGCCCGAGGGGCCGAAGTAGCAGGGCAGCATCACGTTCTCGAGCGCGGTGAGCGGCGCGAGCAGGTTGAAGGACTGGAAGACGAAGCCGATGGTGTGGTTGCGAAAGGCGGCCAGCTCGGCGTCCTTCATCTGCTTGAGCTTGTGCCCCGCGACCTCGACCTCGCCCTCGTAGCCTACGTCGAGGCCCCCGAGGACGTTGAGCAGGGTGGTCTTGCCGCAGCCCGAAGGGCCGACGATGGCGACCAGCTCGCCCCCCTCGACGAATAGATCGGCGCCGGCGAGCACGGTGCGCGGCTCGCCTTCGGCGTCGGTGTAGCTCTTGAAGACGTGTTGGAGGGCGATCATGGGGCTGGTCGACGGTCGAAGAGTCGAGAGTCGAGAGTCGAGAGTGGGTGAGGAGGCGCAGGCCGGGTGCACGGAGGGCCGGCCTTCGTGTCGGCCGAGTTGGCGCTCGGCTCTTGTTCGGGCGCGTCGCGGCGCGCCTCGACCGACCCGCGGCTTGCCCGGGCGGTGCGGGCCGAAGGGCTCATGGGGTACGGCTCGCGGCCTGGGGCTCAGGCGCGGGCTCGAGGCTCAGGACGAGCTCGGCGCGCAGGGTGCGCTCGGCGACGCGGGCCGAGAGGCGCAGCGAGCCGATCTCCTCGATGGCGTCGAGCCAGCGGCCGACGGCGGCCTTGATGGCGAAGCCGCCGATGCCGTAGGCCGAGTCCGGCAGCTTGCGCACCGAGGCGCTCAGCCGCGCGACGTCGACGAAGAGCGCGAGGCCGTCGCTCTCGAGCGAGGTCTTGGCCCCGGGGTCGATCTTCAGGGTCGCCGGGGTCTTCTCGGCGATGCGCGCGAGCAGCTCCTCGAGCTGGCCCTGGCCGCCGGTGACGAGCGCGAGGTCGTCCTTCAGCGCGATGCGGGCGCCTTCGCCGAGGTGGTAATTGAAGGTCCAGGTCTTGGCCCCGGCGCTCTCGCCCTCGACGATGGTCGCCCCGTAGCGCGGCGCGACGGCGAGGGTCTTCTCGAGCAGGCCGCGGGCCTTCTCGGGCTCCTGGGCGCGCCCGACGGCCTGCAGGTGCAGGTAGTGGAAGGGGTTGGTCCGGGTCAGGTCGAGGACAAGGGTCGTGCCGAGGTTCGCGGTCGGCGCGAGGCTCATCGTCACGAGCGTGCCGGGCTTGAGGCTGGCGAGCACGTCGGCGGGAGCGACCTGGGCCTGGCGCAGCGCGCGCTGGAAGGCCTTCGGGACGAGCGTCCCGGCGAGCGGCGCGAGCGCCGAGGGATCGAGGCCGATCCGGGCGATGAGGAACGAGGCCGGATCGGCGTGCGCGAGCAGCTCGGCGCCGGCGGGGGTGCCAAGAGAGGCGAGCCGCTTGGCGAGCGCGTCGTCGAGCGGGACGTCGAGCGATACGCTCGCCTCCTTGGCCGAGAGCGAGAGGGAGGCGCCGGCGCCATAGGGCAGGTCGAGGAGCTGGGCGTTTTTCGAGCCGGGGCAGGCGAAGGCCTCGTTCGCACCGAGCCGGGCTCTCGTCGCGGCGAAGCGCTCGTCCCTGGCGAGCGAGCCTTCGGCGCGCTGCTGCAGCACGGACTCGAGCGTCGCCAGCCCGGCGGCGTTGGCGCCGACGAAAAGAGCGCGGTCGACAAAGGCAAAGGCGAGTGACGGGGCGGCGGCGCCTTCGGCAGACCAGGTCGTCAGCGAATGCCCGCCGGCGCTCCGCGTGGCGCGCTGCTGCGCGGCGAGCCGCGTCTTGGCGTGCTTTTCGAGGAAGGCCTCGAGCTTCTCGCGGTCGGCGACGGGCACGGCGGCGACCGGGCCTCCGCCCTCCGGCGCGAAGAGGACGAGTGAGCCCGCGGGGTCGATGCCGGCGCCGAGGAGCGAGTCACGCGAGCGCAGGTCGACGCCGGCCGCGCGGGTCAGCTCGCCGATGAAGCGCTCGGCGTCCGGGTAGCCGCCGAGCGTGGCTGCGAGCTGGGCGAGCTTGAGCTTGGGCAGCAGAGCCAGCCGTTCGCCAAGTCGGCCAAGCTCGGGCACGACCACGACGCCGCCGCAGCGGGCCGAGAAGCGCTCCAGCGGATCGGCGGGGCCCGAGGTGCCGGGGCCGCGGCCGAGGAAGAAGAAGAGCAGCAGCGCGGCGAGGACCACCGCTGCGGCGGCAAAGAGCAGGGGACGGGACTTGGTCTTCACGATGGGTCGTTCCTGATGGAGGGCGTCGGGCGTCAGCCGCTGGTCTTGAGCGCGGCCAGCTCGGCCTCGGTCTCGGCGTGACGGTCCAACTCGGCGACCGACTCGCCCGCGGCCGCTATCTGGGCGGCCAGCGCGTCGATGCGCCCGGCGAAGGCGCCCGCGTCACGTCCGGCGAGGCCTTGGGCGAGCAGGTCCTGCAGTATGTCTTCGACGGTCTCGAGTTGCGCGATGGCCGCCTCCCGCCCGTCCTGCAGCTTCGCGAAGGCGGCCAGCCGCTTCTCCGCCAGCTCGAGGCGCTGGGCCTTGGCCGCCCGCGCGGCGCTCACTTCGGGCAGTCCGGCGACCTCGGCCCGAAGCTGCTTCACCTCCGACTGGTGAAAGCGCCGATCGCGCTCGTCGGCGCGCGACGCGTCGACCGCGACGAGGATGCGCAGGGCGGAGGCCACGAGCGCGTCGAGCCGTCCGGTCCATTGCTGCTCGAGCGAGCGGGCCTCGGCGAGCGAGCGCAGCGAGTCGAGGATCTTCTCCCGGGCGCGGACGATGCCGTCGAGGCGGCTCTTGGCGTTCGGCGAGAGCCGCGCGGCGATCTGCTCGAGCTCGACGGCGCGGCGCCTGGCGCGCTTCTTCTCGACCTCCCGGTCGCAGGCACGCCGGAAGGCCGGCAGGAGCGGGACGATGAGCAGGTAGAGCGCCTCGGCCGCGAGGCAGGCGACGAGAACCCAGGGGGGGCCCTGCCAGAGCCCGACGACCGAGGCCACGGCGGCCGCGAGCAGGGCGGCGCGGTTCCAAGGGTGCGCGGCGGCTTCCTTGAGGTAGTTCGGCTTTTCGCGCATGAGGGGCCGGACCGTATCGCGGGGCCTTGAGGCTTGCAAGCGGCGGAATGTTGGGCGGTTTTCCGAAGGAAGAGGCCGCGCTTGGCTCCAGCTTCGTCGAGAGAGAGAGCCCCGGCCTGGCCGGCGAAGAGGCCGCCCGCGCCCTCGAGCGCCGGGCCCTCGAGCAGTGGTCGGGAAATCTCTGCGCGGCGTACCTCGCGAGGCGGCGACCGCCGCCGTGGCGCCGGCCTGCGTGCGCGCCCGAAGAAGAAGGGCTGCCGCGAGGCTGAAAAGGACTTCTCGACGGATCTTTCAGCGCACCCGCTGCCTCTCCATCGGCGGCGCCACCGAGCCGAGCTCGTCGGTGAAGGTGATGAGCTTCTCCATCTCGCGCACGGTCTCGTCGGTCGCCTGGATCTCCATCGAGAGGTGCTCGAGCTGGGCCTCGACCGTCTCCGGGTCGCGCTGGGTTATCGACTGCTCGTGCAGCAGCCGCATGAAGTCCTCGATGCTCGCGAGCTGGTGGCTGATGATCTCGCGGCTCTCGGCCGCCCGGTCGAACTTCTCGAGGCGCTTCTCGAGGATCTCGATGCGCCGCTTCTTGATCCCCTGCAGCTCGGCGCTGCCGCCCTCGCCCCCGCTCATCTCCACGCGCAGCTCGGCGAGCTCCTTCTCGAGAGGTTTGCGGTCCATGTTGTTGAGGTAGTGGCGGTAGTTGTTCAGCGTGGAGAGCAGCCGGACGAACGAGACGAGCAGCGCGTCGATGCGTTCGGTCGAGCTCTCGGCGAGCAGCGCGCCGCCGGGCAGGCGCCGGTAGTTCTCGAGGGTCTTGTCCCGAAGGTCGCGCAGCGCGTGGTAGTAGTCGCGCTGGTTGGGCGAGAGCTCCTCGAGCATGCGGTCGACCGTCTGCTGCTCGGAGGCCCGGCGCTCCAGCGCCCGGCGCCGGCGCACCATGCGCTTGAAGCCCGGCAGGCTGGGGACGACGCCGAGGTAGACGAGCTCGGCGCCGGCCGCCACGAGCAGCGCCAGGGGATCCATCGACACCGCGGAGAACAGGACCGCGCCGCCCAGGGCTATCAAGTTGTATTGGGAGAGGAACGCTGTCTTAACGTAGCCGTCGCTGTCGGCCATGGGCCCTCCGCCCGAAGAAGGGGCCGAAGATAGCAGAAACGCGCGGCTCTCTTTTCGCGTGCTCAAGAGGCGTCGCGAAAACCATCTCGGCCGCGCAAGCTCGGCCAACGCGTGGGCGGGCCGGCCATCGCTCTGACGCTCCTTCGACACCTCATTCAGAGAGCGGCGTCCGCGGCGGGCGGCTCGCCTATCGCCCCCTCGGCCCCGCCGGGCTCCGGGAGGGTGGCTTCCTCGGGCGCGGGCGGCGCGGGTGCTTCCGCGCCGGCGGCGGCGTCGGCCGACGCGGGCGAAGGCGGCTCGGGTTCGATCTGGACCGGCCTGGGCGGCTCCGGCGGCTCCGGCGGGCGCGCAGGC
>ENA-UOOR01000312-UOOR01000312.1-fermentation-metagenome-genome-assembly--contig:-NODE-312-length-72111-cov-5.283585_pt1 | contig 72111 bp, 66 predicted proteins | sample MGYA00245780_ERZ724029 | MGnify/ENA primary metagenome ERZ724029 (study PRJEB28704, sample SAMN03018315) | fermentation metagenome | biome: anthropogenic terrestrial biome; feature: soil; material...
TTTTTAAATTTATTGTAATTTTTATATTACTGTTTTGTTAAGTTGACGACATTGGGAGTATGCCCAGGAGTACTGTAAACATATATTGTTTTATCACCTAATGTTATGGTATCACCGTCACGAATATAACCATTAATTTTGTAATCTTTCCACATTTCTGGTCTGTCAGGTTTTGTCGGATGATCTCTCCAAAAAATATCATCTATTTTAGAAAGATATGTGTCAACATGATATCTCTCAACAAACCATCTCCCACATCCTGTATGATCAACATGTCCATGTGTCAAAACCAGTTTCTTTACTGTATTAGGATTCCAGCCAACATCCCTAATGGAATCTATTATTGCCTCAAAAGCTTCTTTTGCCGGCCAAATAGCATCTATTACTATCAGCCCAGCACTTGTTTTCAATACAAAACAGTTTGTCTGCTTTTGTGCAATAATTAGCAAATCGTCAAAAATCTTAGCATATGTGAAAAATGACATATCTTCCATGTCTTTGATTGTTTCTTTTGTAAAAATTGGTTTATTTAATCTATTCATTTAATATACACTCCTCTGTCCAATAGTACTTTTATAATTGCACAGAGGATAAGCGATTTCTCGGATGCATGCGTAAAAATATCTTCATGACTCTACCTTCCTCATATAATATGACCATAGATATCTATAAAACAGTTTGTGCGACTGTTCTTTGATAACTTTATAAATTGACATAAAAGATCTGAATGGATAGCTGCAAAGTTTGTATCATAAAAGTCACATTCTTTGAATAACTTTCAGGTATTCCTGCTAAACTATTCTTGGTTTAGTTAAACAGGGTTGGCTCTAGCACCATCCTGTAGCTTCGCTTACTGAATGACTACTCGTTTAAGACTGACACCTTGAATTAGTGGAGATACTACTTACTCGTGTGCTGTTCATGCTGAACTATTTTTCTAAACTAATAGCAAAGCTTAGAATTGCATCCTAATAGCCATGGCATAGTTCTAATATGCAGAAGGTACCTGCCTCCCAATCCTGTTTATATTAATCTTTTACCATAAAAAATCTACTTCACTTATGGTATAGTTCAGTATATCTATATAAACAGGTAACCTAAAGAAGGTATAGAAACTTGCTACCTCATTTTGGCTTGTCTTATTATCGTTGTAAATCTAATATCCAATTTATCCAACCTGAAATTGTCGACGCTCTCCTTTCATAAGTATTTTGAGATTCTACCCTGTACACTCCTGTGTTTTCCATTATTGTAACAATTTCATCTCTTAAAGGAATGTCTCCTGATTTTAAACATTTTCCAAGGGTTTCATTAAAAGGTTTATGTTTTAATATCAATTCAACAAACTTTAATTGTCTTGCTTTATATTTTAATTTAAATAGCTTTTCGCCTTCACTCGTTAAGAAAAATACAACTGAACCATTTTCTCTTCTTTTATCTACAAGACCTAAATATCTAGCAGCATCTGTATAATAATTAGTTTGTCTTGGGTCAAAATCATAATTTGTAGTAATATCATCTCTTGTCATATCGTTCTGGCACAATAGTTCACATAGGTTAATAACTCGTTTAAGGCTGTTTGCCTGAGGAAATGAAATTTGTGGTTCAGCGACAATTATTGTTCTATTTAACACAGATATAATGTCATCTAAACCTATATCCAAATCTTCAATACTATAATTTTTTTGGTTAACTAGAACAAGAGAATTATACCTATTTTTTTGTTCAAACAAATATTCATATAAGTTATAAATTCCATTTGAATAAACCATAAACACAGTTTTTATTTTCTTTATAATATTTTCACACCATAGTCTATACGGATAATAAAGTTGTCTAACAAGAAAATCCTTAGAAATCGAATTTTTTGCTTCAATTAGTGTTAAGTATTTTAAGCCCTCATATCCTCCATCTATTTCCATTTGTGAATTTATAACTTTTATAGGCATATCCTTTTCTAAATTCACATTTCTTATATTAAAATCAAAAGAACTAGAACTCATTCTTCCACTAACTGTTGGCATTAAATGTTCATCACCTACAAAATCAGCAATTATCCCAGAAACATAGGCACAATTTATAGCCGTAGCTTCACTACTTATATTCTCATAATCAATACTACTTATATATTGGGGAAATGAAACTCTAATAATTTCTGTATTTATTTTCTCAAAATCTTTATAAGCATCAAATTGTGAGATTACATAACTTCCTCTAGTAATCGGCAAAATAGATAAATTGTTATCAGCAAATATCTTAGGTAAATTTGTTCTATGATCGAATTTTGTCATAAGTCTAGCTTCTCTAACTTGATTAATTTCAGCAGATGTAATTTCAAAACTGCCATTCTTTTGAACAGCAGTAAGAACCTTATGTTTTTCGAATAGTTGTCCCCACGCACTATCATTTTTAGTATCACTCATAATTTCTCACCAACACCTCATCCACTTCTCCCCTCTCATCACCATTTGAATTAATAGAGCGTTTTGCTTTTATTATTTCAATATTATAATCTTTATATAAATCTAAAATAAACTCTGTAGAAGAATTAGAAAGTAGAAAGTTTACTCCTTTTAAATTTAACTTATCACATAATAATTTCAATCTAGTTTGTTCGTTTCTATCAAATCCTCCCTTTGCATATCCTGTAAAGTTAGAACCATCTGATACTGGATCATATGGAGGATCAAAGTAAACAAAAGAACCTCTCCTAATGCCTTTTAAAGCATCCTCATAATCACCACATTTAAATTGAATATTTGCATCATTTAAATATTTGCTTACTGCTCTAATTGTTATTTCATTTGTTATATTTGGATTTTTATAATTACCAAATGGCGAATTAAATTGTCCTGCCATATTAACTCTGAATAATCCGTTATAACAAGTTTTATTCAAGTAATGTATTCTTGAAGCTCTTTTTATATTTGAAAGTTTTGAAAATACTTCTTCGTTTCTATCTAACTCTCTAATCTTATAAAAGTATTCAGAATCATTTTCATACTTTTTTAAGTCTTCAATTAACTCTTCTGCATGTTCTTTTACAACCCTGTATAAATTAATTAATTCTTCATTTATATCATTTACAATGGCTTTCTTAGGTTGGAGATCAAATAATACTGCACCTCCTCCTAAAAACGGCTCATAATAAGTTGAAATCCTCTTAGGAATATATTTTTTTATTTCAGGTAAAAGTTGTCTTTTTCCACCAACCCATTTAACAACTGGTGTGGCTAACTTGCTATATTTCACAATTTTATTCCTCCACTCTATTCTTTTGCTACTAAATTATTATACCCTAATATAAGCAAAAACAGAACATACATTCTCAAAAAAATAAACATCTCCAAAATATTGAGATGTTTACTATACAATTATATATTATAAATTACCAAGAAATAATAGCAAGAATTAGAAACATCCTTTCTAATTCTTCTACCATATACATTTTCAATAACATTCCTATCGAAAGTTCCCCATAATACTCTTCAATGGAATTTTCAAAAACAAGCACCGTATCTTTCATATATATTTTATAATCTTTTAACCAATTTCTTAAAAATCCTATCATATTTTTTCATATATATTTTTAAAAGAATTACAAAGCTAATTATGTATTTTCCTATCTTTCCATACTATTTTGCCTTTTTCAATTGACATCACTATTTTTAACATTTCTATATTATCATATATATTAATTTTATCACACATATCAATAACACTATTTAAGTCAACTAATGATTCAACATATCTTTTCTCTATAGCTTCAGCTACCATCTCATCAGTATTTACTCTTTTCTCATCTTTATTTTCATTACTATAAATTGATTTATATATAGAGGTTTTTCCAACACCATTTACACCTGTAAATATAGCATAGACTTTCATCTTACCTGCCTATAATTTTCATCTGCTCTCTTTGAAGAATCATATTTCATAAATTAGCATAAAAATCTTTTTCTTCTTTTGTTTTTACACTTTAGAATAGTTTCATTAAATCACTATATGAATAACTCAAAAAAATATTGTATAAGCTTTTCTCTTTATTTTCCATATAATATTCCTCCCAACAAACCTATTTATACATTTATTATAGCATAAGTAAGTGATTCTCTTAATATCATTGTCTTATTTCTTAACATTTAATCATACGCAATTTGTTTGTCTACGTATATACAGTTCGCCATACCGCATAAAGTTATATTTTGCACCTGAAGAAATTGACGCTATTGGCTATTGATTGAAATAAAAACTTTATGATTACCTATTTTGCATTGTTTTTATTTTAATCGAATAATTTAAAATTAAATTTATTATAAACTTTAATTATTACCCATATAGTTAAAAGAGTTCCTCCTATAACTATAAGATAAATTGAATCTTTATAATTAAAACTAGCAGTATTATAATCCAAATTAGAATACACTATTCTACTGGAATAATTTTCAACATACCTATAAATTGATTTTTTGTATTCGTATTGGACAATCCAATTTCCATTTGTTGCTACTACTGTCGAACGATCATAAGCATATGGCGAATTTGCTAATGGTTGTACATTACTAGGATATACCACTCTAGCATTTTTTATATTAAATGGATATCTATAAGTTCCATATATATTCATTGTATCATCTTTTTTTATTGCTTCCTTAAATTCAGAATTGTCACTGGCTTTAAATAAAGCAATATAATTGATATAATCATATTTTTTAACTAAATTTTGTATTTGAACTTTTGTATCATTTGTAACATTATTCTCATTGCCAATGCTATTTAGAACTCCCTGTGTTAATATCTTCTGTTCACTTTGAAATTTTAAATCTTTTTGGGATATAAATATATATGAAGTAACTCCAATTAATAAAAAAACTATAGCAGAAACTAAAAGAATTCTAATAAACTTTTTTTGTTTGTTAAACAGTTTAAATAATCCATTATTAATTATTTTCCTTTCTCCAAAACGCTCATATGCGATTTTAAGACTCTCTTCTTCTGTTTTACCTTCATCTTTTAATTCATTGACAGTTTCAACAAGATGTGATTTCATTTCTTCCTTAAAATCTTTAATTTCTTTTTCACTTCCATTGATTCCATTATATAGTGAGTCAACAAATTCATTAATACTCATCATATTTCTAAATTCCCCCTAAAAATTTATTCATCATACTATTTAAAAACATCCATTCTTGTTTTTTCTTCTGTAAATATTCCTTACCAATAGTTGTTATTTTATAATACTTACGCCTTCCACCGCCACTTTTCTCTTTACCCCAATAGGATTCTATTATTCCATTTTTTTCAAGCCTCTTTAATGCTAAATATAAAGTACCTTCTTTTAATTCAAATGTCCCTTCACTGACCTCTCTTACTTTCTTTACTAATGCATACCCATACATATCATCATAATTGAGTAAACAAATTAACATGGTATCTATGCAACCTTTTAATACTTCTTTATCAATGTCCATAATTTCACCCCGCAATGTATACTATATCATTAACTACTATATATTGCAATGTACTTTTGACAGTGCAGAAAGCATCTCAAGATTTGCTAAAAAACAAATAGCTAACTAAAAATACAAATCACATCTATTGGCATTTGTCAAGATCTAATTTCGTTGGATTGGAAAGCAAAATTGACACTTGTTTCTTTTTATGCACATTTTATATAATAAAGGAGGAAACTTATAAAACAATATTTGAAGCTTTTTCCGGCGACAGTGCTATTTTGCTCTGTTTTTCTCATCGTCCCGTCCTCAAACGTCAGTGCAGCAAACTATAATACCGATGATATTGCGGTAATTAACAACATCATTGATACAAACGGACTTACACTGGACAAATCACCAACAGATGGGAGTACTATTCTCAAAGGTTGGATGAGTATCATCATATGGACAAGCGATGACACCACTGAAAAACGTGTTACAAAAATAAATGTACCCGTTAGCAATATGACTGGTGCCATGAACCTCAGCGGGTTCACCAGCTTGAAGGAGCTGGATTGCCAAAGCAACAGCCTGACCTCACTAGATGTCAGCAGTTGTACCCCTCTCTTGAAATACTTCACTGTTCCAACAACCAGCTGCTTGGCATTAATTTATGGAGAATACTATGATTTATGATTTTAACGGAAACGACCAGGCAATTTTAGCGGAAATGAAAAAAGACAGCGACGGCATCTATAAAGCAAAAATCGGCGATAACGACATAACCATCACCGGTACTGATGTTTGTTCCTATAAAAACAGCATCGTAAAAAGCACGGTCAACAGCGTGGAAAACTGTGATTTTACTGCATTAACCAGGATTTACGCTAAAACTCTTTAGGGCACCATTACCTTTTGTACAGCGAGGACGACTATGGATGTCTTGCGGAATATCAGGATGTATCAAAATTTACCGCAGATGATGGAACTGTCACCATAACCGTTTTTGCTGTGATCGACACCTTAGCAGCGGACAATGTGGGTTTTATCTTTTTCAAAACTAATTTCTCACCGGAAAGAGACAGCAGCACTAGCTCCGAAAGTATAACCATTACAGTTTATGACTCCGTTTTAGTCAATGGAAACAGTATTACGGCACAGGAAAAAGGCGGTGAATATCTCTTTGCCTGCCACATAACCGGTATTTTGGAGCCTGACTTTGACACACCATTTTATGTCAGAGCCTTTTCCGTGGTGGATGGCACCGTAAAATATATGACCGTGAAAACCATGGAATCAGTTGGGTTACCAATAAATTATTGGACTGCAGGGGAATTAGCTTACAAAGCTATAAAAGATACTATTGTGGAAAGTATATCAGCAAGGCAAATTTCTAGATATTTGAAGGAAATAGACTTGAAATACACCAATTTGAAGGCTGGCTAAACTTAAAAGATAAATTAAAAGATCCGGAAGAATTTGAAAGACGTACAGATATAGTGCAGATTTATCTCAACAGTAATAATCTACAACAAGAAGAGGATTTCATATTCTAAGTTGTAATGAAAAAACAGGTATACAAGCAATAGAACATAAATATCCATCAAAACCTGCAAGACCAGGTGAGATTGAAATCTGTGATTTCTCCTTCAGTAGTTCAATGTCTTTTAGTGTTTTGATAATTCTCATCTTTCCATCCTCCAAATATAAAAATAAAGCATTTATTGACTATACATCAACAAATACTTTTCTTTTTTATAATATATATTTAAAGTAACAGATAATACTAACTGTAGAATTATCCTATTAGACATGCTATAATTTATTAGTACAATTGAATAGAGTTGCCTGTGGGCTACTGGTATCACTCATCCCTGTTGAAGGGAGGTGATACAATGAGTAATGACATCTTAATGTTACTTTTTGAAGCAGGATTATTCCTCATTTCACTGTTAACATTTATAGTATTACTTATTAAAGAAATAAAAAAATAGTAGCCCCGACTCGCAATTGGACGCTACTATTTTTATTTAATAAACTTAGTAATACCAGTTGCCTAAGCAACTAGATTGTATACTACAGGATGTTGACGCATCCTGTTTTTATTTTCTCTCTTCGTATTTATATTATAACACATTTTATGATTCAAAATCATATTTTCAATAAATTTTTAGTAAACATTATCTTTGATATAATTTCTCAGACCCACTCATATCAACCCATCCCACACAAAACCCCCGTCATTTATGGTACGGTTCACCCTTCATTATCCTAAACCCCCTATAAATCTGCTCAAGAAGCATTATTCTAAAAAGTTGGTGGGGAAAAGTCATTTTCGAAAAACATAATTTATAATGAGCCCTCTTTAAAATTTCACTGGAAATACCAAGGGAACCTCCAATTATAAAGGCAATATGGCTTTTTCCTGAAAGAGCTAAATTTCCTATAAACTTTGAAAACTGTTCAGAAATCATCATACTTCCCTTTAAGTCAAGGGCAACTAAATACATATTGTCACTTATATACTTAAGTATTCTCCTGCCTTCCTTTTCCTTTATAATATTTTCTTCACTTTCAGAAGCATTATCGGGAGTCTTTTCATCCTGTACTTCTACAATATTTAACTTGCAGTACCGGGAGAGCCTTTTTGAATACTCCCCCACTGCATCCTTAATATATTTCTCTTTCAATTTTCCTACTGCAATTATAGTGATATTCATGTTTTCTCCATTTTTACTTATTTTTGTTTAGTTTTTCTAAAACACCTTTATATTCCAATTCTAGCTCTTCCCTATTACAATTTGGCAGTGACATTTTAGAAATAATTTTAGTAAGTCTCATCTCTAAAATTGACTTCTCAATGCTGTGATTGTTGTGATTTTTCAACTTTTGCTGCTCTTTAAATTCCTTAAGATTGCCCTCAAATTCTTTTATTTCTCCCTCTTCTAATAACATTAATCTGTCTGCTACTGAATTTATAAACCTGCTGTCATGGGATACAAATAATACTGTACCTTCATAAATTCTGAGAATACCCTGAAGAGCTTCAATAGACTGCATATCAAGATAATTTGTAGGTTCATCAAGGAGTAATACATTTGCTTTTGATACAAATAGTTTTGCAAAGGAAACTTTTATTCTTTCTCCTCCACTTAATACAGAAACTTTCTTGTATACATCATCTCCAAAAAACAATAACCTTGATAAAATTGTCCTTACAGAACTTTCACTTTGAATGGAATCTTCCATTACATTTTCAATCAAAGTTTTATTATGGTTTAAATTTTCAAACCTCTGACAAAAATATCCTATTACCCCCTTAGGTACAGTATATATGGAAGGAAAGTGGCTGTTTATAAGATTCAATAATGTGGTTTTTCCAGAACCATTATTTCCAACTAAAGCAGTTTTACTTCCATTGTATATTTTAAAATCAATATTATTTAATATAGTATTACTATCATAGCTGAAACTTACTTTATTTCCAGATACAACTACTTTATTTTTAGGGGGATCCGTCAATGAAAAGTCAAACTTTATTTCTGGAATTTTATCTGGTTTTTTCTTAATTTCCAATCTTTCCAGACGGGTTTTCATAGATTTTGCAGCCCCTTCTACCTTTTTTCTCTTTTCAAAGCTTTCCCTCTTGTGGAGTCTTGCTTCAGAGTTTCCCATTCTCTTTGGAGTTTTTTTCATGGACTTTGATTTATTTTCCATACTTGAAATAGCTTTTTGAAGCCTTGATTTTTCATCTATATATTTATCATATTCATTTTGAATACTTTTTTTCTCCCTGGATTTTTGTTTTATATAAGAGGAATAATTTCCCTCATAAAAAGCAATCTTTCCATTTTCTATTTCAATAATCTTATTACAGAGTGAATCCATAAAATCACTATCATGGCTTATTAACACAAATGTTTCTACTTTAGATAATTTTTTTTGTAAAAGCCAAGTACCGTCATAATCCAGATTAGAAGTAGGCTCATCCGCCATAAGCAGCTTACTTCCCTCACTTAATGCAGCTGCAATATTCAACTTTGTATGTTCCCCTCCGCTTACATTATCCTTATAAATTTTTTTCTCTACTTTAAACTCTTTTAACACCTTTCCATGAGCTGTTATATGCTCATTTGAAAATTGTTTAATATATGAAACAGAGCAGTTTCTGTAAATAGTACCTTCATATTCTTTCTCATTTCCTGATAATATATTTAAAAGAGTGCTTTTGCCTGCACCATTTCTCCCTATAATTCCTATTTTATCTCCGCTTTCTATTTTTAGATTCGTCACATATAGAATAAGTCTGTCTCCATAATACTTTTTTAAATTTCTAGCTTCTAAAATAAGCATAAAAAATCTCTCCTTTGCAAAAGCTGGAAAGATAAATGAAAAAACAGGTATGCAAATATCATTATACCTAAATTTACAGTACTTTAATCATATTTATAGTGTTTATCCATTTAAACTAACCCAGCAAAATAAAGGCCTGTTCAGACCATAAAATTTAAATTTAATTTCTCTTAAAGCTGAATTAGTTTATTTTCATTAATTACATACCTTGCCCTTTCATAATATTAGTTACATTCTACCAGATTCAAATCAAAATATCAATTACAAAATCAATGTTCTTCCACTTCATCCCATATCATTTTAGCCCTTGGAAATGGAGCTAATGCTCTGTCAAGTATTCCTTGAACATAGGCAATAAGCATACCATAGTTAACTATAGGGACTCCAAACTCTTTGGCAGTATTAATTCTATGCAGCATTGCAGATTTATTTAACATACATCCCCCACAGTGAACTATAAGAGAATATCTTTTTATGTCATCTGTAAAGGACACCCCGGAGGAAAACTCAAAATCTATTTTTTTACCTGTAATCTGCCTTATCCATCTGGGTATTTTTACTTTTCCTATATCATCAGACTGTCTGTGGTGGGTACATCCCTCTGCTACTAATACTCTATCTCCATCTTTTAATTTCTTTACAGCTTTAACCCCTTTTATAAGTTCTACTAAATCCCCCTTAAATCTGGCAAACAATATAGAAAATGAAGTCATCAAAATATCCTTTGGTGTATCTGCAGCTACTTTTAAAAACGCCTGGGAATCTGTAACTACTATTTTAGGTTTTTTACCCAAACTCTCAAGTGTTTCCCTAAGTTCATATTCCTTGGTAACTATTGCAATAGCATCACTTTCAAGTATATCTCTTATGGTTTGCTGCTGGGGCAGTATAAGTCTTCCCTTAGGTGCAGCCTTGTCTATGGGAGTAACCAGTACCACAAAATCTCCGGGACTTATTAGATCCCCGATTATTTTAAATTTATCCTCTTCCTTAGGCAATATATCGGCTATCTGGTTCTTTAATTCCCTTATTCCCTTTCCTGTAACAGCAGATACAGCTACAAGGGGAATATTCAACTCTTTCTTTATGGTTTTAATATCCTTCTCATCTATATGAGATATATCAGCCTTGTTTAAAACCCCTATAAGAGGAATATTCTTACCTTTAACTTCATCAATTATGTACCTGTCATACTCTGTAACCCCTATAGTTGAATCTATTACTGCCAATGATATATCTGTCTTATTTAAAACTTCCAGGGTCTTCTTCTTTCTAAGTTCTCCAAGCTGTCCGCTGTCATCCATTCCTGCTGTATCAATTATGACACAGGGACCTATAGGAAGAATTTCTATGGATTTATACACAGGATCCGTAGTAGTTCCCTTTACATTTGATACAATAGCTATGTCCTGCCCTGTTATGGCATTTATAATACTAGACTTTCCCGCATTCCTTTTTCCAAAGAGAGCTATGTGTACTCTAACAGAGCGGGGTGCTTCATTTAAACTCATTCTTATCCTTTAGTGAGAGAAATTAATACAGCTTTTAAACTCCCACTAAAATTCACCTCCTCTTTTAATAATTTAAAAAATAGCCAAAAAACTACATACCAGGTATTCCAGGTTTTGTAAGTTGATATGGATTTATTATTTCATCTATCTTTTCTTTTGGAAGTACTTCTTCTTCATATAAAACTTCCCTTATAGTCTTATGTTCTTTTAAAGCCTTCTCCGCCAGCTTTCCTGCCTTGTCATAACCTATGTAATGCACAAGAGCTGTTACCAGGGCCGTAGACGATTCCAGATTTTTTCTGCAATTTTCTTCATTTATCTTAATATCCTTGATACATTTCTCTCTAAATATTATAACTGCTTTTTCTAAAAGTTCCAAGGATTCAAGGAGACACTCTGCAATTAAAGGAGTAAAAGCATTTAGTTCCAACTGACCAAAGCTACTTGCCATGGTAATTGCAGTATCATTTGATATTACCCTCATGCTTACCTGTGCTGTCATTTCTGCTATAACCGGATTCACCTTTCCCGGCATAATGGTGGAACCAGATTGAACTTTTGGAAGTATAATTTCTCCAATTCCCCCTACAGGTCCTGAATTTAAAATTCTTAAATCATTTGAAATCTTTAAAAGGTTTACTGCCAGAGACTTCAATAATCCTGAAACTTCCACAAATATATCACAGTTTTGAGTTACATCCATAGGGTAATCCGATCTTGCAATTCCAAGTCCCGTTAAATCCTGAAGCACATCTGTTATCTCATATATAAATTTATTGCTTGCATTAAGTCCTGTGCCTATAGCAGTGCCTCCTATGTTAACTTCTCTCAGCCTTTCCTCTACTTTATATATTCTCCACCTGTCTCTGGCTATAGCTTTTGCATATGCCCCAAACCCCTGTCCTGCCATCATAGGCAGTGCATCCATAAGCTGAGTCCTTCCAAGTTTTATTATATCTGAAAATTCATTTTCCTTTACCTGTAATTCCTCCTGCAAATCCGAAAGACAGCTGCTTAATCTTCTTATGCTCCTTATAGCTGTAATTCTTAAAGCAGTAGGATACACATCATTAGTGGATTGCGACATATTTACATCATTTAGAGGATGAACTATATTATAATCTCCTTTTTTCCCTCCAAGTATTTCTATAGCTCTATTGGCTATAACTTCATTTACATTCATATTTGTAGATGTGCCGGCCCCTCCCTGAAATGCACTTAAAAAAAACTGGTCATCAAAATTTCCTTCTATAACCTCTTCACTGGCTTTAATTATAGCCTCTGCCTTATCTTTTGGAAGTTCATTTAAATCTTTATTTACAATGGCAGCAGCTTTTTTTACAAGAGCAATCTCCTTTATTAAGTTTAAATTTACAATTTTTCCCTCTAAATTAAAATTTTCAAGAGCCCTTTTGGTGTTAATGCCAAAATAAGAAGAATCATCAATTTCTCTTTCTCCAAGTAAATCCTTTTCTATTCTAATCTGCATACTGCACCTCCTATATTAAACTTAAAATTACCATATTCATTTTTCCAAGTTTTTCACCAAGGGTAGAAATTTTTTATAATTATAACTTATACCAAAATCCAGCTCTAATTCTATATTCATATCTGCTTTATGTACCAACATTTCATCATATACATGCAATTCATGCTGTTTTTTATAGAGAGTATCCAATTTTTTTCTCATGGTCTTTTTGTCCTTTTGGCAGTAATACTCCATTTTATGAGATAAATATTCTATGTCCTTATATATTTTATCCTTAACCTTATTTACATAACAGTTTCTCATTATGGATAAAATTCCTTTATGATACCTGTGTACATAAACCAGACAATTAAAGGCTTTATATTTTCCAGAGGTGAATAGCCAATATATAGGCCTTTTTTTATACATTTGAACATGGTTCTTGAAAAAATCATTTATAAAATATCTTCTTAGGGTATCTTCATCCGTCTCTCCTGCCTTTTTTCCAAGACTTTCTGCTATGAAGTTTAAATTCTCACGCAAATATTTTTTACCAAAAACTACAGATACAAACTGTATAAATCTATATACCATATCGTTTTCAAAACAGCCCTCACAAAGTATTGGAATAATATTATCTTCATCTGGTAAATATTGGATAAAATTTCTACTTTTTTCTCCAGAAAAACTACAGAACTCTTCACCAGAATAGACAATCCCCTCCTTATCAATAGAATATCTGCCAAACATACACCCTACTCCATAGGATATAAATGATTTAACATCCCTTGTTTTATCCGCTCTTCTCATAGTAATATCTTTATCCAAAACTTCCGGTGTCAACTCATCCTTCAGGCCATAAATGTCTATAAATATTTTATTTAACTCCTCTTCATTGTGCTTTAATTTATTGAACTGGTTCTCTACAAAGGACTCCCATAGGTTAAATACATAGCCTATATAATACTGAATCTGTGAATCACAATTATCTAGTAAATTCTCTCTGCCTTCACACATTGACATAAAAGGATGTCTTTTAAAATTCCAGGATGTCTCAAAAAAATCCCAATCCATTTTGGATATACTTATACATTCTTCACATAATTCATCAATTTTCCTTTTTATCTTTGGATTTTTTTCAATGTATATGGGAATTTGCTTAACTGTTCCCGCAGTGAGGTTCAGGGTAGGAGATATAAATTTAAATATATTCATCATTATTTTGGTATTAAAAAAAGCCAATATGTAATTATACTCCTCTGGATTTTTCACAAATATGGAATCTGCAGATTGGTCAAAAATAAATCCCTTATTTAAAACCCTTATGGTATTATTCCCAGAAGTAATTCTCTTCCAGCTTATACCTTTTTTAAAGAAAAATTTTTCATTTCTTATAAGTGACCCTTTCTCCCCTCTTACTTTTTCTCCATTGTTTTTCCAGTAGATTACCTCCGAAATATTGCCGTACCATTTTCTTGCTTCTCCACCCATTTGATAAGGTATCCAATATTTTATATTATTACTTTCACCATTAAAATTTATAAGACTATAATTTACTTCAAACCAATATCTTATATATTTATTGTTATTTCCCGTCTGCATTCCAGTACAGGGAAAAGATGCATCTCCCATTATACTTGCCCTTCTCAGTATTTCAATTTCCCCTCTAGTAAGCCAATAAGCAAATCTGCTGCCGGGAATACTTCCCATTTTGTCTTGATTCAAAATAAATCTATAATTCACATGGGGGTTATCCACCGCTTCTCTCACCTTAATTGGTTGAGTATATACTCCTCTAAAATCTGATAACTTTATATAATTGCCTTTTATATTAACTTTATAATTTCTCAAAGTAAATGTACATATAGGTACTGTAGCTTCCTCAAATCCAGAATATTCAAGTTGAATTAAACTGGTTATGCTATTATAATGAAGTATTCTTTCCCTTAACTTTTGGTAAGACTGTATGAACATCCACACAAAAGGAGTCATAAATGCCAATTGACCATTATATTTTACCCGTGAAAAGCCATATTCCATAAAAGCAGAAAATATATCACTTTTCCCCTCTGGATAATTCTCTCCAATATATTTTGCCAGAAGTTCAGGTAAATATTTATTACTGATATAGGGAGGATTTGTTACCAAAATATCATAGGTACATCCCATTATGCCAGCCTGTTTTATTAATTTTGACAGTTTTTCAATGATTTCTTTTCTTCTTTTCTCTTTAACTGGATTATTTTCCCTCATATTTTTTATATATTCCAACTCATTTAATAAATCATCCTCTTTAAACTCCCTTAATTTTATAAGAGAGCCATATATTTTTGCATCTTTAAATTGATCCATTAAATCCTTTAAAATACTATAATTATCACCTGATATATACTCCATATCTTCATCATTGAAATCATTAGTTTCCATTATGGAAATTATATTAAACTTTATGGTTTTCTTCTTAATTTTTTCAAGGAGATATTTATCAAATTTCATTCCCTCCATGACAACACTAAAACAGGCAAGCTGGCAGGCTCCATAATGTATATCCATACCATAGAGATTATTTTGTATAATCATCTCTGGTATTTTATTTTCATCATAGCCACATTTTCTATATACCTGATATAATAATCTAAACATATACACCAGTATGTGTCCAGACCCACAGGCAGGATCCATACATTTTATGTCTCTAACTTTTAAATTTCTATCTACATAAGGTGTTAATTCCCCATACCTATCCTCATTTTCTATATAAAACTCCCAGTTTTTTTTTAGCTCCTCATGTTCTGGATGAGCTTCTATCCAATACCTTCCAAGAGAATTCTGAACCATATATTCTACTATCCAGCCTGGAGTAAAAAGTTGAGTGGCATAGGGTATTTCTTTTTTGGTATACTTTTTTTTGGAACTTATTATTCTATTTTGTTCCTGGGATATATAATATTCATAAAGCCATCCTATAATCTCCACATCATACCACAGCTTTTCCGGTATTGCATGTATAAGTTTAAAGAGAAATTCCTTTTCACCTAAAAGCCCTTCAGGAAACAATAATTCTGTATACTCCGGCCATCTTTTAAATACAAAAGGCAGAGAACCCTTCAAGTCACTGCATCTTGATAAAACAATATACTTTAAAATGCCCTCTTTGTCCCTGTTTAATTTCATGCTTTGGATTTTTTTCAGATTCAAATAAAAATTTATTCCGTAAATATTCTGCATGGAGTTACATTTATCATATTCTTTAATAAAAGTTTCAGGTATGTATTTATTTACTTCCATAAATCTTAAAACAATAAATCTGTTAAACCAAGAATAGGCAATTTCCTCAATAACTGCCTCATAACCTTTTTCTCCATTTTTATTTAAAGACTCCATCTTGTTTATAATCATTTTTATCAGTAATTTTTCCCTTTTATTACCTACTATTTCTCCAAGATGATTAATCACATATAAATTCTCAATATTATCCTCTGTTATACCTTTTCTTTCAGCCTTTATCCTGACTTTTTCTACAAGTTCTTTTCTGCTTTTAACTGCAAAACTTTTCAATATGTTCTTATTCATGTATTCTATCCTCATTTTTAAATACTTATAGAAAGAACACTATTAAAACCAGGAATTTTAATAGTATTCTTTAATTTTAAGCCTTACTAGAATCCTTTTCTTCTTCAGAATTTAATGTATCTTTGATAGATTCAAATATTGATTTTATAGTCTTATTGGTGAAGTCTTCTATTTCACTCATTACTTCATCTTTACTCTTTATTTTAGATATATATACACAAAGCTCACCTTTATTCAGATCTTTTATAGTTCTAACTACTGCATACTCTCCGCTGTCATCTTTAAGCACTATAGAATCTCCCGATTGAAGGGTTAGATATATAGGATTAGTTGTTTTTATCTGACTATGGAATTCCTTTGAAGTTTCTAGAATGTCATCTGAAACAATATAAAAATTTACAGTAATCTCCATGATATTGTACATCCTCCTGTTTTCAATCTGTTTCACTGTATTATATTATTTCACATTCAAAAATGTTACCTTTGAAATTTTAAACTAACCTTTACTGATTTCAGTTTTTTTATTTGAATGCATCTTTACAAGTACTGCCGACACAACTGCAGTAATTGGAACTGCAAAAACCAACCCTATACTGCCTGCCAATGCCTTCAATATCTCTGAAGCTATAATATCCTGATCTATGGCAGTGGAAATAGATGTGCTATAAGAATATGAAGAAACCATAATCATTATATACATGGCTCCTCCTACATAGGCGAGTATAAGGGTATTTGCCATGGTCCCCATGATATCTTTTCCCACATTCATACCCGACCTTATAAGTTCCTGCAAATTCATATCCGGTTTTGCACTTTCAATTTCTTTTATGGAAGAAGCTATAGACATACTCACATCCATAACTGCCCCTAAAGCCCCCATAATTATACCTGCAAAAAGCAATCCGTGAAAATTAAAATTGGCGTTTTGTGAAGTATATATAATAGACTGCATTTCTTCATCTGTAAGTCCATTAACCCTTATTATAAAGTTAGAAAGCAGGGCTATAATTCCTGCAATTAAAACTCCTCCTGATGTTCCTATGATAGCTGCCAGAGTCTTTTCATTTTTTCCGCTTATTATAAGAAGATTCACTATAATTACAAAAATACATATTAGAGAGGACACCAGTGTAGGATTAAATCCCTGTATTATAAGAGGTATAAGTACCTTTATCACCATAAATCCAGTTATAATCAAAGTTATAATGGATTTTAATCCTTTTTTCCCTCCAATAACTGCGAGAGATATTATAAAAAACAATGCCAGTTTGTATAAATACTTATACCTTACTATTTCATATATGTATGCATCCTCTACATTTCCCTTTTCGCCATACCGGTCAATATTAACTAATACTTCATCCCCTACCCTTACAAAACTCTGAGTACTGCTGCCTTCATCTTTAATCTTTCCCCCTACAAAGTTTTGAACTGTAATTACCTTGCCCTTAAGTTTTCCAGAAATTATTTTAACATCTGCATTAGAAAATCTCTCAGAACCTTTATTTTCTGTGGAATGTATTTTAATGACTTTTCCATGAACAGGACTATTATCCCCATCTTCACCACTTAAAGATGGTCTTACAAAAAATATTACTAAAAGTATTACAATTAATGCTATTAAAAAAATTATATTTTTCTTATCTTTTTTTAATATTTTAACTCATCCCTCTCAATATAAGTCATTTTAATCATCTATTTCTCTTCACTTTTAATCTTTATACTCTCATTTTCCACATCTATAAGACTAACTGTACTTTCAATATTTTCATTAAAAAGCACTCTGTCTACAAAATAAGGTTTTATATCCTGCTGGACTATTCTAATTATTTCTCTGGCTCCATACTCCAGTGATACACCCTTTTCAGCCAACCATCTATAACATTTGTCTGTTACTTTTATCTTTATATTTTTGGACAGAAGCTGTTTTTCAAACTGGCCTACTACTTTTTTTGCTACTAAATATGCCATTTCTTTGTCCATTGAGTTGAAATATATTATATCATCCAGCCTATTTCTAAATTCCGGGGAAAATATTCTCTTTACCTCTTCAGCAATTGCATCTTTTCTTACCATTCTATCTCCAAATCCCATAAGTGCTTTTCCCACAGATCTGGCACCGGCATTTGAAGTCATTATAATTGTGGTATTTTTAAAATCAGTTTTCCTTCCTGCATTATCTGTAAGGGTGGCATAATCCATAATCTGAAGCAGTATATTCAGCACATCTGAATGGGCCTTTTCTACTTCATCCAAAAGCAGTACACAATAGGGAGTTTTTCTTATAACATCTGTCAAAAGCCCTCCTTCCTCATAACCTACATAACCTGGTGGAGAACCTACAAGTCTGGCTACTGTATGCTTTTCCTGATACTCACTCATATCAAATCTAATAAAGGGAATATTTAAAGCCTTGGCAAGCTGTTTTGTTATCTCTGTCTTTCCTACCCCTGTGGGACCTACAAACAAGAGGCTAGCTACAGTTTTATTCTCCTCATTAAAGCCCGCTCTAGATCTTTTTATAGCTCTTACCAGAGAATCTATAGCTTCTTCCTGACCAAATACTTTTTCCTTAAGAACCTTATCCAAATTTTTTAATACCCTAGTTTCATCCTGGGATAATGTTTGCTCCGGTATTTTAGCCATATCTGCTATAGTCTTTTCTATATGCACTTTATCAATAGTTATTTTTTTATCATCATCACTGTGAAGCCTTACATAGGCACCCGTTTCATCTATTACATCAATAGCCTTGTCTGGAAGAAATCTGTCATTTATATACTTTACAGATAAATCCACTGCGGATTTTAAAGCTTCCTCTTTATAAATTACATTATGAAATTTTTCATAATGCTCCTTTATACCTGAAAGTATACTGTAAGTATCCTCCACAGTTGGTTCTGGTACTTCTATTCTTTGAAATCTTCTTGCCAGTGCCCTGTCTTTTTCAAATACCTTTTTATACTCATCGTAGGTAGTAGAACCTATAAATCTTATCTTTCCACTGGTTAAAAAAGGCTTTAAAATATTTGCAGCATCTAAAGCTCCCCCGGATACAGAACCTGCTCCTATTATGGTATGAATTTCATCTATATATACAATAGGTTTATTTTCCTTTTGAATTTTTTTAAGTGTATTTTTTATTCTATCTTCAAAGTCTCCCCTGTATTTAGTTCCTGCCAAAATAGCTCCCATATCCAGAGAATATATCTTACTATCTTTTAACAGATTAGGCACTTTATTTTCTACTATTAATTTTGCAAGACCTTCTGTAATGGCAGTTTTACCTACCCCAGGCTCTCCAACATGGATGGGATTGTTTTTATTTCTTCTTGACAGTACCTGTATAGTTCTATTAATTATATCTTCCCTTCCTATTAGGGGATCTATATTTCCCATTCTAACTTTTTCAGTAAGTTCTATTGCAAAATCTCCTATATTTAAAACACTTTGTGTATCTTCTTCATCCACTAAATACTTGGAATCCTCCTCAATATTGTAGTCAAACATAGTAGCCGAAATTCCATGGGTTATATAATTTAATATGTCAATTCTCCTTATGCCCTGTTTTCTGAGAAAAAAGCTGGCAAAACTCTGTTCTTCATCATATATTGATATAAAAATATCCCCTAGTTTTATCACTTCTTTTTCAGCAGCTAAAACATGTTCTCCTGCTGAAGTCAGTATGTTCTGAAGGCCTATGGTTTCAAGTGGTTCTTTTTTTTCCGTGGTTTCTATATTATCATTGAAATACTGTAATAAGTCCCTTTTTATATTTTTTACATTACCTCCACAACTTTCTATTATATCTATTCCTTCTGGAAAAAATAATGCAGCATACAATACATGTTCAGGGGTAAAGTATTCATGTTTACAATACCTTGCTTCATTATAAGCTGCAGTCATAATTTCATTTACTATTTTATCTAGTTTCATAACAACTATTCCTCTTCCATACTAAATTTTAGTGGAAATCCACTATTTCTTGCCATACTGATAGCCTGCGCCATTTTAGTAGCAGCTATATCATAAACATATACGCCAGCTATGCCCATACCTTTTTTGTGAACATCATACATTATTTTAAGAGCTTCTACATCACTCTTTTTAAATATTTTTACTAAAACATCCACTACAAATTCCATAGTAGTATAGTCATCATTATATATGATAACTTTATACATAAGTGGTCTTCTTATTTCAACTTTTGAATCTTCTTTTAAAATAGTTTTTTGCGGCATCTCAAACAACCCCATAAGCTTTTAAAGTATACTATTCTTAAAATTATTTTAACACACTTTAAATTCAAAGTGTATAATATTTAATTTTTCAGATCAAAAGAAGCCATTCCAGGAACCAATAACTTATCCGGTCCTAAAAAAGCTCCTTTTCAACTAAAACTGCTTTTCAATGTATATGTTACTTTCTTTTTGCTCCACAATAACTTTAATTGTCTGATCTTTATTTATATAAAAGGTAACAGGAATATTCAAAGTTCCCTTTGCACTTTCCTTTAATCCCAAAACATTTATTACCCCTATCTTCTTGTTATGCTGACATTCTTTATGTTCTCCCTGATAGATTTCTATACTTATTTCCCTTTCATTATCCTCTGAATTTGTAAATGTAACAGTCTCCTTATATGGAATTGCCACATTCTTAGGAATAATTTCTACAAAATCTCCATTATCATCTTTTAATCCTAACGCATGAGAGTTTATAAGAGTTACTTCTAATTTTTTATTTTCAGAAACTCTGTTATTTAAATAAGCTCCATAAATAGCTGCTCCTTGACAAACTGCAAGTTCCGGATTTATATCTCCATATATTTTGCCTTCTCCCACCACATCATTTATAATCTCATCTATAAATTTTATCTTGCTGGAGCCTCCTATTTTTATTACCTTGTCAACACTTCTCGGACTTATTCCTCTCTCTTCAAACATATCCCTTATAATTCTCTTTATTTTCTGTGTATATTCTCTGATACAATTTTTTAATTCATATAATGTAACAGTACAATCCACAAAATTCCCCGGTGGTACATCAAAGGCCTGTATATATGCACTATTGTCAAAAGACAGGGCCTCCTTTGCCCTTATAACCTGTTCCATCAACTTATTTTTAGCTATGTTCTGCTGTCTTTTATCCTTGCAAGAGGAAAGTCTGATTCCCTCTCTGTCCACTATATACTTGTAAAGTTCTTCATCAAAATCCATACCGCCTAATTTGTCATCACCACTTGTGGCTAACACATTAAAAGATATTCTGTTTTGGGAATTATTTAAATTAAATAACGTCAGGTCAAAGGTACCCCCTCCAAGGTCAAATACCAATATATTTTCATTTTTTAAACTGTCATTACTTAAGTGAAGTCCATAGGCAAGGGCTGCAGCTATGGGTTCTTGAATTATTCCTATTAAATTCAATCTAGCCATTTTAGCGGCCTTTATTGTGTTTGAAATCTCATTTGCCCTAAAATGATAGGGTACAGTTACTACCACACCTTCTGATCTAAATTTCCCCTGGGGAAACATTTCCTCTACATTTCTATAAAGGTACTTTAAAATTTCTGCTGATATCTCTATGGAATTGTAATCCCTGTCACCAAGTTTTATAGAAGCATATTCATTTCCAATTAAACGTTTTACCCCTCTGCACATATTTTCAGGATTTAAAATTCCTTTCATAAGTGCAATCTTTCCTATAATAAACTGGTTCCCATCGTTATATGCCACAGAAGGAATATTGTATTCTCCCTTCAAACAATAAACTTCCGCTTTAGATCCAGTCCATCTGGCAATAGAACTAAAAGTTGTTCCTAAATCTATTCCTACCACAGGTGAATGTACACTATCGTAAATCACTATAATATCCCCCCATTTTAAGTCAATTTCATTATTTCTGTTTTATTTATACCACTTTGTATCTCTTCAATTGTTACCTTCACTTCCTGAGAACGTCCCACTTCAAAGGTTATTTTTATTTCCAGCTGATATTTAGCTAAAGCTTTAAGTCCTGTAACTCTCACAGTTCCCACATGTTCATTATCTCTAGCCCTTTTAGCTGTACCCTGATATACTTTAACGTCAATTTCTGTCTGATTGTCTTCATCTGTTGTAAATGTCAATGTTCTCTTTGCCGGGGTCTTTTGATTCTGGTGAATAAGTACTACAAAATCTCCTCTTGAATCCTCTACTCCAAGTGCATGGGCAGCTGCAGTCTCTATTTTTATATTTTTATTGTAATTTAAATTATTTGATATATAGGCAGCATATATAGCCGCTCCTTCTCCCACACACAAACTAGGGTCTATATCTGAATAGGTCTTGCCTTCCCCCACTTCATCTTCTATTATTTTATTCATTATTGGTATTTTGCTGGATCCTCCCACCTTTATTATCTTGTCAATTTCATAGGGAGCTATCCCCGCACTTGCTATGGTCTTTTTTATAATATTTTTAATTTTAATTATGTAAGGTTCTATAGAAGTTTCAAAATCACATCTTGTATATTCCGCATCCACATGTACTCCAGGCACTACATCTGGCACTGCAATATAAACACTTTCTGTAGCACTTAAAGTTTCCTTGCTTTTTATGATTGAATCAAGAAGCTTTTTCTTCCCTATTTTTTTTATCTTTTCATCTTTTACACTTTCAAAATTAATTTTCTCTTTCTGAATTACATAATCCATAAAAGCCCTGTCAAAATCCATTCCCCCTAATCTGTCATCTCCTCCTATACCTAAAACATCAAAAAACAGGTTTTCATCATCTTCTTTTACTTTTATTATAGTTAGATCAAAAGTACCTCCTCCAAGGTCAAATATTAAAAGCTTTTCTTCTCTGTTTAAATGTTTATTTGAGTGGTGAAATCCATAAGCCAGCGCCGCTGCAATAGGTTCCTGTATAATCCCAAGCAATTTAAGCCCTGCCTCTTTGGCAGCTTCAGAGGTATTTTGAAACTGATGGGCCTTAAAGTAATAGGGAACTGTAACCACTACCCCTGAAGCTTCATACACTCCAGAGGGAAACATGGATTTTACATTGTTATATAAATTTCTCAATATCATAGATGATATTTCTATTGGATCATGTATTTTACTTCCAAGCTTTATTTTTGCATTTTTATCATCCATAAGTCTCTTAACTCCTACAATTACATTGTCAGGATTTAATATACCACTCATAAATGCTGTATTTCCAAAAATGTACTTGCTGTTTTTTTCATCATAATAAACTACGGATCTTACCATTCTTTCACCTTTTGGACTGTAGGTTTCCGCCTCTTCTCCAGTCCATCTGGCAATGGAACTGAAAGTAGTCCCAAGATCTATTCCAATTACAGGTGAATTTTGAGCATCATAGGTCAATTTTTACACCTCTTCCTTTTTAAATTCCATACTATACCAGGGTATTTTCAGTTGCTTTGAATTTATAAGCTATAACCTGCACTTGCCTTACAATATAATTAATACCGGTATTATATATATCCTCCAGGTATTCATATCCCTTTCTAATAACCTCTGCCACAGTCTCATCCATTTCCTGGACATTAGTATATTCTATATCTATGGCCTGATGTAAATTAAAATTTATACTTTCACTTTTATTTGTGTTTATCTCCCTTATTTTTATATTTTCCAGCAATTTTTTTAATTCCTTATCCATGTCCTGATATATATCCCATATTATATATTTCAAAGCTGTTATATTATTTGCATTTAAATATTGAATGCCAGAATCCACTCCATCAAGTATAGGCAACAGCTGGGAATTGATAAATTTAAAATATGCCCGTACTATAGAATCCTTTTCATTTTTGATACTGGTTATAATATTATAATTGGAATTAAATATGTTAATAACCTGTTCTTCTTCAACATTTTCAAAATCCTCTATAGTACACAATTTATCATAACTTTTTTCTTCAATATTTTTTATTTTATTCAATCCTGTATTCAACATATTTTCGCACATTTTATTTATCATGTTTATGCCTTTTACTCTATTTTTCAGGAGTTCTTTATCTTTTTCCTCCAACATATCCATCTTATGCTCTATATTTGAATTAAATTTTTCTATAATATGAGCTATATCACTGCAATTTCTTTCAACGTATAAAACCAGCTCTTTATTTCTTAAAATCCAGGTTCTATACTCCAGTAAACTTTTTTCATAGGCTATATAGTCACTTTGAAGTTGTTCTTTATATTTTTTGATTTTTTGCAATTCCCTTTGTTTTTTTTCTACAATATCCATAATTGCAGCTAATTTAATATTGAAGTTATCTACCAGAGGAAACATGTGAGAATTTACAAGAACAAAATATTTGTCAACAATACTATCCCTCTCTCTTATAACTTCTTCTATTATATTCCAATTGGCATTACTGTAACTTTTAATTTGTTCTTCTGTCAAATCCCCAAAACTATCCATATTAAAAAGCTTGTTACAACTTACTTCATCCCTGTGTACAATTTTATCCAACTTTATATTCAATTCATTTCTTACTGATTCTTCTTCAATATTTTTATAACCTTTTTTGATATATATTATAAGTTCTTCAATTCTTGACATCCACTTTCTATAGTCTGATATCAAATTTTCATATAATATATTCTGCTTTTTAAATTCTTCTCTATATTTTTCAATATTATCTGAAGGAAAGTGGTTTTCTTTTTCATTATCCAATAAATTTCACCACCTTAAATTCTGTCTACTTTAAGTGTTATTTCATTGCTCTCATTATTACTTGCACAAGTTGCTTTTATCCTAATCATATTTTCTTCATCAACTTCAAACTGTACGGTTATTTTTTCCTTTCCCCTAGCCGCCTTTGGTATATTCTTTAATTTGAATTCCCCTATACACACAGCCTTATCAGTATCATCCTCATTTTTCTCATTTATATATTCAATATCCTCGTCACATTGGTAGATTATTATATTAAGTTCTGTCTGGTCATCAAATTGTGTAGAGTACTCCTTTTCCTCTACAACAGATCCTCCCTCTGGTATTTCTGTTCCTTTTTCTATAAGCTTTGAAAACCTCATACCGGAAATCATGATACCAAGATTATGGGTAACTATCTGATTTATATTTATATCTCCTTCCGGCTTTTCCTCATAATTATCTATACAGTCTGAAGGAACAGACATTGTAGCTCCAAAAACAGCAGCTCCTTCTGCTACTATGGTTATAGGATTAAAATTAGAATAAGGTTCAACTCCAAACATTTCCTTTATTTTCTCCTTTATTATAGGAACAAGTGTAGAGCCCCCCACAAGTATAATTTTATCTATATCATCAATAGTAAGCTTTGCATTTTCCAGAGCTTTTCTTACAGTATCCTCAGTTTTATAAATGAGATTTTCTATTCTATCATTAAATTCCTTTCTATCAATTTCTACATCTACATTAAGCCATTCCCCTTTTTCATTTTGAATTATATTAGGTATCATAACATTACAGGCATCTGCTTCACTTAATTCTATTTTTGTCATTTCCGCAGCTTCTTTCAGCTTTTGCATGGCTTCTTTTAGTTTTTTTCTGCTTACTCCCTGATCCTTTTGAGTATCCAAAAGATCCATGCCGCATTCCTCCCGGAATTTTTCATTAATAAGTTCCATAAGCTTCCGGTCAAAATCATCTCCTCCTAGTTTATTGATACCTTCCTTTGCCAGTATTTCATAGTTAGCATTTCCTTCCTCTTCAGTTTCAGCCTTTAAAATACATACATCAAAAGTTCCCCCGCCTAAGTCATATACTAAAATATTTTGATCCTTTGAGGAATTAAATCCATACCTTATAGCCGCTGCCACAGGTTCCTCCAACAGGTACAATACCTCAAGACCTGCAATTTCAGCAGCCTCTATAGTTGCCTTTTTAGCATTATCTGTAAAATTAGCCGGCACACATATAACTGCATATTTCAATTTTCCCTTGGAATCAAAATCTTCCGAATTCATAGCTGCTTCTACTATTCTTTGAATTATCTCAGCAGATATCTGCTGAGGAGTATATTCCTCATTAAACACTTTAACTGTATAGCCCTCTTCTCCCATATGCCTTTTTATAGATTCTATGGTATTTTCCGAGTCTATTATAGCTCTTCCTTTGGCCTGTGCCCCTACAATTATGGTATCACTATCTAAAAATGAAACTACGGAAGGTATATACTCCTTCCCCTCTATTTTTATGATTCTACTCTTACCTTTTGTATATACGGACGCAATAGAAGTAGAAGTTCCTAAATCAATTCCTAAAACGTATGAACTCTTGGTTTCCACTATACCCATAATTACCCTCCTATTTTAAATGAGCTTTTGCATCTATTTTTATTTTTTTGCCTTTTAATTTACCTTCAAGTAAATATTTGTTTATTAAATCTACATTCATATTTCCGCCGTCATTTCCTGAACTGTCCACAAGTTCTCTATATTCTTCTGTCATAGGTATCTCAATACTTGTAAATGTAATTATCATATTTTCATCTATTTCAAATAAAGCACATACTGGTACATTCTTCTCTGAAACATTCACTATGTCAAGTTCCAGTTCTCCCAGGTACTGATTTTCTTTTACAGACTTTGACTCTCCCCTATAAATTGTTATCACTACACTTTTTTGAAGGGGTGTTGAAGTATATCCAAGTACTGCACCTTTGGCAGGCAGCGTAGATCCCCTTTTAATTATAGGCCTAAAATATAATTTGCGATTTTCATCCAGCATATCTATTCCATAGGTAAATACCACTTTTTCTTTTACCATAATTTTTTTATCCAAACTTACACCATGGTATTCATTGTCTCTATTAACTTCATTGGTTCTATTAATTTCATTATTTGGATGTGATATATCATAAGTTTCAGGTACACACAAACTTGCGGCCATTATAGCGGCTCCTCTTGAAACCACTTCATCTACATTAGGAGCTACATAAGGATCTTTAACAGAATCTCTCACTTTTTCCTTCACTATAGGCATTTTGGTAGATCCCCCTACAAGAAGTACCCTGTCTATATCATCTCTTGTAAGATTGGCTAGTTTAAGTGCATTATAAATTTTATCAATGGTTTCCTCCATTAAAGGTTCCACAAGCTGATTGAATTCATCTCTGGTTAAAGTCATTTCAAAAGAATAGTCATCTATTAGATTGGGAATTATTATTTCAACTTCTTCCAGTTCCGATAAATCCATTTTTGCTTTTTCTGCATTTTCTCTTATTTTCATAAGTGCCGAAATATATTTTTTATCTTTCTTTGAAGTAATATCCTCCCCTAACTCATCATTTATTTTATCATACATTCTGCTGCAGATTAATTCATCAAAATCATCTCCGCCAAGTCTTGAATTACCATCTACAGCCAATACTTCAAATTCATTTTTATCCACCTTCATTATTGAAATATCAAATGTTCCTCCACCTAAATCATACACCATTATAATTTGATCTCTTTGTTGATCTATACCATAGTCTAAAGCAGCTGCTGTAGGTTCTGGCATGAGTCTCAGCACATTAAGCCCAGCCCTCTCCGCTGCTCTTTTGGTGGCTTCCCTTTGTTCGGAAGTAAAATATGCAGGTACAGTTATCACTGCCTGATCTATCTCCTCTCCCAGCTGAGAACCTGCTTTTTCTTTTATTGTTTTTAATATATAATAGGCTACATCCTCTGGTGTAAACATTTCAGTTCCAAGATCATAAGTTACATCTTTTCCCATATCCCTTTTAGTAGAACATACAGAAGTCTCTGGAGCCAGCATCATTCTGGACTTAGCTTGACTTCCTACAATAATTTCTCCATCTCTTATAGATAAAACAGAAGGAAAAATATTCTTTCCATCAATAGGTATTACTTCTGCTCTTCCTCTTTTCAAATACGAAACCACTGAATTCGTGGTTCCCAAATCTATACCTACAACTACTGACACATAAATTCACCCTTTCAAATTATTTCTTATATAAAAATTCAATATTAGTTTGATTATCTTTACTGATTAAATTTTACCATTATATTATTTACTTTTTCAAAACTTTTTATTTTTAAGTCCTGGGGTAAATAAAAAAAGCACATTCACATTTGTTGAATAATATCAAATATATCCTATAAATTTAGGTATTTGAAAGCATACAACAAGTCAAAAATGCTTTGAATATTTTATTTACACAAATAGAAACAGACTCCCTTTAAAATTTAACAAGGAGGCTTGTTCAACACTATACTGTAAAACAAGCATTTAACTAGTCATCACTTTGAGTATAATTCACCCCAAATTCTTTACATAATGCAGCCAGCCCACCTTTAACACCCTTGCTTACTTCTGCAAATTTCCACGTTCTGATATATTTATATAACTCTCCTATAACCACATCAGTTTCATCAGGAAACTTTTCGCTTAAATCATATTTTAGTAATTCTTCATTATTATTTGCATTAACTACCCTGATATAACAACTAACATCTTGTCCAAATTTTTGATGCTTAACACCTGCCCTATATATTGAAACTGCAAAAGTTATATTACAAATATTAGAAGGCACATACGCTAAATCTACAATTATCTGCTCACCTTTTCCATCTCCCAAAAGGTTATCTCCGAAATGTTCCACAGCTCCCGAAGGATGTTTTAAATTGTTATAAAATACAAAATCCGAATCCTTATGAACTTTTCCACTTTTCCCAAGACAAAAAGCTGCTATATCCAAATCAATATCCTTATTATCTGAGTTGGTATCCCACTGTAACTCCACCAATATTTTTCTCAACAACTCATTATCTTCCACAAAACCTATATCTTCTGTTTTTTTAACCATTATCCCCATAATATGCCTCCACTCAAACACTAAACACTTTTATTTTCGATTTTATTATACTTTTGCAAGAGATAGTTGTCAATTTCTATCAACATATCAATGCAATAATTACCATAAATAAAATAATTTTACTTTAAGTAAAGGATTACTATAATGAACTTACTCTTCTTCCCAAACTCTTTCCCCTTTTCTATTGATGTAAATATACTTATCATTGCATATTACCATAGCAAGCCCCTTAGAAAAATTATTTATGTGTTCAAATTCAGGTTTAACTATAAAATTCCCTGATTTATCAATACATCCCCAATTCTCCCCTACTTTTACAAAAGCTCTTTCTTCTTTAAAATTAAGTGCATCATCAAAATTAGGCTTTATAACAACCTTATCTTCTTTATCTATATATCCCCACTTTGTACCTATTTTTACATTAGCTAGTCCTTCTGAAAAACCATCTGCAATATCATATTTAGGTTCTATTAATAAATGTCCTAATTTATCCATGAATCCATATTTAAAATTCCACATAACTTGAGCCATATTTTCATGGAAATCAAAAACGCAATCAAAATCACATTTCAAAACCACTTTTCCCTCTGTATCAATGTATTCCCAATAGTCTCCTTCATTTACCCTGGCAATTCCTTCTGAAAAACCAAAAGCATTTTCATAAATAGGTTCTATAACACAGCTTCCCTTTTCATCCATAAAACCATACTTTTTGCCTTTCATAACAAGTGCCAATCCATTAGAAAATTCATCAATAAATCTAAATATAGGCTGTACTATCACGTTTCCCTGTCTGTCTATAATCCCCCATCTATCATTCATCCTTATAGATGCAAATCCCTCGCAAAAATTCCAGGCCTCATCATATATATAATCTATTACCTTGTCTCCCTTTGTGTTAATATATCCCCATTTATTGTCCATCTGAACTGAAGCCAAATCTTCATTAAAATCCCATGCATATTGAAATACAGGTGGTATAATAATCTTGCCAAACTTATTAATATATCCCCATTTGTCGTTAACCTTAATTCTAAATAAATTTACACATTCCTCCATATAAATTCCCTCCCATTCATAAGTCTTTGAATTTTATATAACTACTTATTTAAATTTAATTTTAACACATCTGCAAATTAAATAAAATAAAAAAAGTCAGAATCTTCAACGTTTAACATTGGATTATCCTCTAATTTAATATTCTAAACATATAATTCTTTTAATATAAATAATATAGCTATGAAAACCATATTATATGATTAAAGCATTTATATTATAACATTTATATGGTACAATAGATGTCATAAATAAATTCTCCCACAGCTTGATGTTTTATAGAAATTTTTATTATATAAAAGGAGTAACCAATATGGATAATTTAACAGCTTTTCTACTAGGAGCCCTTCAGATCACCTTACTGGATATAGTTTTGAGTGGTGATAATATAGGCGTTATAGCACTAGCCACTAGAAATTTACCAAAAAAACATGCTAAATCTGCATCAATTATAGGAGTATTTACTGCAATTTTTTTAAGGATAGTATTTGCCTGTCTAATTACTTATATACTTCTTATAAAATGGCTTCCCATAAAACTAATCGGAGGAATACTGCTTATAAAAATCACATGGAATTTTATAAAACCAGAACCACCAAAACCAGAAGAAACAGCCGTAAAAACATCGAACAAGTATTGGAGTGCAGTATCTAGCATAGTTTTAGCCGATGCGGCCATGAGTCTAGATAATGTGCTTGCCATTGCAGGTACAGCCCAAGGACATATAAGTCTCATAATATTTGGTCTTGCACTAAACATTCCTATTATATTTTTCGGTAGTCAATATGTAGCCAAAATTATGAACAAGCATCCCATAACCATATATATAGGTGGTGCCATACTTGCCCACACTTCCTTTAAAATGCTTCTTGAGGACAACCTTCTACATAACTTTACTTCCCCGACAATAATAAATATGATATCCTTCGGTGCTGCCATAATAGTACTATTATATGGATTATACATGATAAACAAACCTGTATCCTATTCACTAAAAGAGTTTAAGGATCAACACTTTTAATCCTTGAAAGCATAAGGATCTATTATAGGATAAATATATTCAATAATAGATCCTTATAAAATTTCATCACCTTCATTATATAAGTCATTATATACTATTTTAAATACCTCCAAGGATTCTTCAATTTTATTTTTCAAGAGATTTTTTCTTTTTTTAAATTCACATATTCCAAGGTCTGTTATTTTATATATTTTCTGCATCTTATTTTTAGAATTTTCCCACTTCCCTTCAATAAGTTTGTCTTTCTCCATTTTTTTTAAAAGAGGATAAATTCCTCCAGTACTTGGAATCCATTTGCCTCCAGTCCTCTCTCCTATTTTATGTGATATATCATTTCCATTAGTAGAATTACTATTTAAAATATAAAGTACATATATAGGGAGAAGTCCTTTTGTAAAGACCTGTCCTACAGCATCCTGTTCTTTTTTCACTTTTTTTAATTCCAGAAGTTTCTTCTTATATTCCTCGTATAAAAGTTTTTCTTTTTCCTCTGTATCCCTTTTAAAATTGAATTTACCCATAAAAACTATTCTTCCTCAAACAATATCATTCCCACCAATCCCGGCCCACTATGCACACCAGATACAGGACTTAAAATTCCTCCAAAAACTGAAGAAACTATATTGGGATGTTTCTTTAATTCCTGAAACATTTTTTGTGAATCCTCCAAAGCACATCCATGTACAACACATAATCTGCATTTTTTGTTTTTCAGGATGTTTTCTCCAATCTCAATCATTTTACTTAAAGATTTTTTTCTTCCTCTTACCTTATCATAAGTATAATATTTACCGTCATTTATATCAATAGATACTATAGGTTTTATATTTAAAAGTTCTGCAATAGTTCCCGACACTTTACCTATTCTGCCGCCTTTTTTCAGGTATTCTAGTGTATCCACTACAAAAAATAAATTTAATCTCTTTCTTATATCAGGTATTTTATCAACTATTTCACTAAAACTGGTACCTTTTTCTACAAGTTTTCCGCATTCTTCTATTATTATTCCTTCCCCCATGGAAATAGACTTAGAATCAAATATATAGGTTTTTATTTTAGGATGATTTTCACTAACCACTCTAATTCCGTTAAAAATTCCCGTTAATCCGCCAGACAGCGTTACAACTATGGCATGAGTATATCCTTCCTCTTCTAATTCTTTAAATACCTTCTCTATTTCCTCCATGGAAGGTATTGAAGATGAGGGTATCTCTCTATGTAAATTATTATATACATATTCTGAGGTTATATCTATCTTATCTAAAAACTCTCTATCTTTATATATTATTCTGTAATGAAGCATTTTTACATTGTATTTTTTCACAATATTATCAGGTAGATCACTAGTGCTGTCCGTTATTAATGCAATCTTTTCCAATTGTTATTCCTCCTCTGAATCACTAAATATTTTTAAAGTATACATAATTATATCATTCTTTTAGCTATTATCAATACTGATATATCAGTATTGATAACAAAAATTAAAACCAAGTGACTCAAAGGTCCAAAAGGAAACAGCCTAGAAAAATTCTTATTTTCCCCCTGAACCTTGGAAGAACTACAACATTAAAATTTTAAGTTCTTCTAAAGTTCACTTGATTTTTTAACTTCACAATAATCTACATCTATAACTTTTTTATGTGATAGATCAAAAGGTTCTTCTTTATCATTCTTTATGTTCTGTTTATTTTGGGCTTCAAATGTATGACCTTTTTTATTTTTATACTTCCTTACTTTTAAAATCAAGAATAGTAAGACTCCTGCCACTGCTAGTAAAGGTACTATCCTTATGAATACAGCCAATATTATTATGGCCAATATTACTTTAAAAACCACAGCAAAATTTTTACCTGCAAAGTCCATATTATTTCCTCTCTTTTCTAATTGAAAAAGTCAAATTATCTATGCTTTTTTAATTGTTATTGATTAATTAATTATAACATAAAATCCTTAAAAGAGGTATGAAATACCTCTTAACAATTATTAATATTTTTACTTTTTTTTGTGAATATTCTGCAACTTTTTTTTAAATTCATTTACATCTGTTATTATCAATATTATTAAACTAAAGGGTATAGTGACTATAAATATGATAACTATAATCTGAACTATATTTTTTATCAGCATAGTTAAATTTTCCTTTCAAAAAAATTCTCTAAATAAATACTATGCTTAAAAGTTATTTATATTATTGATTAAACAAAATAGAGACAGAAGTACCCTTCTATCTCTATTTTTTCTCCATAAAGGTTTTTATTAAATTATGATTCAGTAAATCATCACAATATTTTAATTCCTTGGTATATTCATTTTTTTCTTCTTTCAATTCTTCAGTTTCATCTATCTTTTCTCCTGATTCCAAACTATAATAACTATTGGTCCAGGATACATATAAGTTCTTCCCATCTATAAAAGAGCCATTTCTAAAAATAACCTTTTCGTTATCTCCATTAAGCATGTCCTTTCCAAACATATAATTTCCAGGCAAGTTGTATAAGTTAGCAAGAGTTGGATATAAATCCATCTGACAGCTGTATTTATGATTTACTCCTGCATACTGATCCTGTGGAAAATGAAGTAATAAAGGTACTTTCTGATATTTAAACCAGGTAAAATCATCACTTTTTTCTTCATTTTCAAACTTGAAAAGTTCTCCTGCATTATCCTTTGGAATAGCAAAATGATCACCATATAATGCTATTACAGAGTTATCCATTATTCCCTGCTGTTCAAGAGCATCTAAAAATTCTCCCAGCTGAGCATCTGTATAATGTATTGCTTTTAAATATTTTCCTATAAAAGTTCCCTCATATTCTCCTACATCAAATTCTCCATATTTATCTACGGCCTCATAGGGGAAATGGCTGGTCAAGGTGACTAAAAATCCATAATAAGGTTGTTTAAAACTTTTTAATTTTTCCAGAGATTGATTTAAAAATGATTTGTCACTAAGTCCTAATCCTATTTTTTCATCTATATTGAAACTATGTTCCCCAAAAAAATCATCAAAATTTTGTGCCTTATACATAACATTTCTATTCCAGAATCCTTCACTGTTTCCATGCATAGCTGCTGTATAATAATTTTTATCTTTTAAGGCAGCCGCTAGAGAATCATATTTATTTCCACTATAAGTATAGTAGGCAGAACCTGATTGTGCTGGATAAAGTGAATTATTAGACATAAATTCTGCATCAGATGTATTTCCCCCTGCAACCTGATAAAAATAATTATCAAAATACATACATTTGTTTACCCACCTATTCAGGTTTGGAGTTATTTCCTGTCCATTTACTTTTTGATTTATCACAAAATTCTGTAGTGCTTCAACCTGAATTACTATTAAATTTTTACCTTCTGCTTCTCCTTTAAAACTATTTTCTTCCGTACTCTTATTGTTATTTTCCAGAAAAGTTTTAATCTCATTTTCCCGGTCTTCAGATAATTTTTTAGAATTCTTCACATTGGTGCTTATATAGTTATATGAATCCACTATATGAAAATTTATATTTCCTATCATAGTAGTAAGATATATTCTATTACTCATAGCCGTCAACAATGTAGGCTGTACTTTAGACACCCAATAAAAAACAGCTGCATTAATACCTGCACCTAAAATAAACATTACTAAAAAATTTAATAATCTTTTGGATATAGGTTTTATATTGTGTATCCTTTTTTTATAGAATCTGATTACAGGCAATAAAATAAATATATCAAGTAAATAATAAATATCTTTGATATTTGCCACACTGCCCACACTGGCAGATACTCCTTGAAGTAATTTAGCATTTCTTACTGCCGCAACTGTAGTAATATCCTTAAAATATCTATAATACATTAAATCTGCTATAAGAATTAAACTTACTACCACATCTGCTATATATAAAAAAGTAATTCTACTTTTTTTCTTAAGAATAAGAGAGAAACTAACCAGTACCAATACGGAAGCTACTATAGGAAAAATTACCAGTCCCGTTAGATAACCGGAAGCTATATTTTTTGCATAAGACATGACTTTCATACAGATTAATGTAAAAAACAGAATTATATCTACGTTATTATATAAAAAATTTAATAATATCTTATATAATTTATTATTTTTTACATATTGAAAATTCATTTTTTTTCCTCTTTCTATAGAATTATTTTAAAACTCAAAGAAATTTTATAATATAAACTTGACATTAAGATGTCAAGTTTATTAATAATTTGTTAATAATTCTATAATATGTACGAAACAAATTCGTACATACTTATATTTTATCCATTATAAAATAAAATTTTACACCTATATCTGTATTTTTTATACCATATTTAAAGTTATGAAGCATTAATATATTTTTCACTATAGAAAGACCTATGCCTGTTCCTCCTAATTTTCTATTTCTGGATTTATCTAGCTTGTAAAAGCTATTCCATAAATTATTCAATTCCCTCTCTGGTATATTTTCTCCCGTATTTTCCACAGATACAATAATTTTATCTTTTTCCTTATCTTCTATAGCAAAATTTATATATCCTCCCTCCTCTGTATTTTTTATGGCATTAGTGGTAAAATTATCTATGACCTGCTCCATTTTATCCCAATCAGCATATGCTTTAACTTTAGATATCATATTAAAATTTATAGTTATATGTTTATCTTTTATTATCTTGGAAAATTTTTTTAACGAATACACTATAAATTCATCCATAAAAAATTCTTCTTTATTAAGCTTCAAAACTCCCGATTCTAAGTGAGAAAGCTTTAACATATCTGTAACTAAGTTTCCCATTTTATTACTTTCATCTATTATAATATCAATATAATAATCTTTTTCACCAGATTCAAATATATTATCTCTCAAGCCCTCTGCATAGCCTCCAATTAAATTTATAGGAGTCTTAAGTTCATGGGAAACAGAGGCTATAAACTCTTTCCTTATTTTTTCTATTTCTCTCTCCTTTTCTATATCTTTTTCAAGCTTTACATTGGCCTCTTTAAGAGAAGTCAATGCCTTATCCAGATTATACGCTAAAAAATTCAATGTATCTGCCAAATTTCCTATTTCATCCTTACTCTTAACACTGCACTTTTCGGAAAAATCCATTACAGCCATCTTTTTTGCAGTATCATTTAATTTTACCAAAGGCTTTGAAACTGTATTTGTATATATTAAAGACAATATTAAAATAAGAACTATGGCACCCATGTAAAAATAAATATAAAACTCTTTTATTACAGAAGAAGCTTCATCTACCGGCTGAAGGGAAGTTACTGCAAATATTATCTCCTGTCTATTATTATCTGGAACTGCAGTTATTATATTTCTTGTTCCATTAATTTTTTTTTCTGTAATAAATGTTATGGATTTATTATATCTTTTTATTTCATCTAATAAATTTGAATCTCTTATCCATGTCACTATAATATCTTGTATGATTTTTATTCTCTCCTCATCATAGCCCCTATTATCTAATTTTGTTATAAAATTTATTTTCCCTTCACTATCCATTATAACTATTTTAGCATTATTACCATCTTCAAATTTCCTTATAAGGTTTGTTACCTGGTTGTCATCTTCTGTATTATCATAAAGCACTTTGAACTTTTTCACTTCACTCTCTATAATTCTCTCCTTTTTATTTATATAGAACTTCCCAAAAAATAAGGACTGAAAAGTCAAAGTTCCTCCTATAAATATAGTAAATATCAAAGCAGTAACTATAAATAACTTCCACGTTATATTTTTTCTTACCCTTTCTATAAGTTTATTTTTATATATAATATTCTTTATTCTCATTCCTTTTTTACCTCAAATTTATAGCCCACTCCCCTGACAGTTGTTATCAAATAAGCTTTCACACCTAACTTTTCCCTCAGTCTTTTTACATGGGTATCTACGGTTCTCAATTCTCCATAGTAATCTACTCCCCATATGGCATCTAAAATTTTTTCCCTGCTTAATACTATATCCTTATTTTTAATTAAATAGCATAAAAATTCAAATTCTTTGGGAGAAAGATATATATTTTCCCCATCTATTTTAACTTCATGCCCCTCTTCATTTATAAAAAGTCCGTCATAGGTATTATCTTTAACCTGATTAATTTCATCATAATAAGTTCGTCTCAAGAGTGCTTTTATTTTAGCCACCAAAATTTTGGGACTTACCGGCTTTGTTACATAACTATCTGTTCCCAGCCGAAACCCTAAAAGCTGATCTTCATCTTCTCCTCTTGCTGTAAGCATAATTATAGGCACATTGGAAATTTTTCTAAGTTCTCTGCATACAGTCCAGCCATCCATTAAAGGCATCATTATATCAAGTACCACTAAATCCACTTTATTTTCCTTGAATTTTTCAAGAGCTTTTTTACCATTCTCTGCTAAAATAACCTGCAAACCTTCTCTTTTTAAATATGCTTCCATAAGAAGTCTCATTCTTTCCTCATCATCCACCATTAAAACAGTTTTATTCATTATAAATATCTCCTAAAATATATTAATTTTTTCACTAAGTAATTCTTGGATTTGTATTTGGAATAAAATCCCATACTTTTTAAGTATAGGATTTAAAATAATTTTTATCAATATAAATTATTGCTTTATTCTCTCCGTATATTCATATAATTCCTTTACACTCTCTGTCAAATACTTATCCACCACGGAAGCTTCATCTACATGTAGTGTAATTTGATCATTTGTATCTTTCAGTATGGTATCTATGGTATCTATTCTTTCCATAACTTCACCTACATTGTCTATTTGCATAGACATTGTATCCGTTAAATTTTTTACTATATCCTCTAAAGTTTCAAAAGAATTTAATGTATCGTCAATCTTCTCTTTTGCATCTACCGAAACTTTAATTCCATTTGAAATCATATCCGTATTTTTTTGGGCATCTTTTAGAACATCTTTAGTCTCCCCATTAATAGTATTTATGAGTACAGATATATCTTTGGTACTATTGCCTGTTATTTCAGCTAACTTCTTTACTTCTTCTGCAACAACTGCAAATCCCCTTCCGCTTTCTCCGGCCCTTGCTGCTTCAATAGCTGCATTTAAAGCCAGCAAATTAGTTTGATTTGCTATTCCACTTATAAGATTGGTTATATCATTTACTTCCTTGAATCTGTCTGCTAATTTATTCATACTGTCAAATGCATCTTTTATTCCACTCTCCAGAGAAGTTATTATACCCATAATAGATTCTACTGCTTCTTTTCCTTTCATAGATTTTTCAATAATACTTTCAGTTATATCGTGAAGTTTATTCCCTTTTTCATACAACTCACTGGTGGATTCCTTGGTCTGATTTGTTATGGTAGATATACTACCCATATGGTTTTTTATATCCTCTGTAAGTTCCGCTAAAATTTCATGTTCACTATTCACTGCGTTGTGTTGTTCTATTATATTTTCTATCTTTTTATGTAGCTGTTTTAAAAATTCAAAAGTTTGCCGATTTATATCATTTTTTTCTTTTTCATATTTTTCTTGATATTGAATTTCAATATCATGAGAATTGAAATCAGATATAGCACTGTCTTTATTCTTTAGCTTGAAAAAATTCATATTGCTCATCTTTCCTTTCTATTCTATAATTTAACAAGATACATTATAAATTATCCTATTTGTTATTATAATAATATAAGAAATAAGCCGATTTGTACAGTATTGATTAATATATATGTAAATTATAAAAACATTAAAAAGAATGCATTTTTTTTAATGTTTTTATAATATTTGAACCTAAGAATTACTTCATAGTGCTGATGTAATTGTTGTAAATATTTTCAAGATATTTATCTGGTTCAGGCATAGGATACTTTTTACCCTTTTTAGATAACTTTTTATGTTCCTTGTATCGTTTTACTATACTGTTCCAATCTTCTGGATAACTTTCCTTAAATGTTTTTGTAAATTCTTCTAAATTAAAGCTCTTACCTAAATCACTAAATATTTTCTCTATCTTGTCTTTTTTATCCTTTATTATTTGTGATTTTACAACATGTTTTTTCCCCATGGTAATATTCACCTCTTTCTTAATATACTATATTCTTCTCTTTTTTAATAATTCCTTTTATAATAGTATAATTTCAAGAAAAATTTAAATATTTATAAATATCATAATAATTATTTAAATTCTCTATTATAATATTGCACAATTTTAAATCTATTAAACAGATTTCTTAATTTTATAAATCCAATTTATTTTCTATAAGATACGCCACAGCATAAAACATAGCCACTATTATAATTATACATAAAACTATAAATGCTATATTTAACTCAACTCCATTAGATACACTATAATTACTGGCTTCAGCAATATTTTTCATATCCATTATCTTCAAATTAAAACTTTGTGGAAATATGTTTGAAACTACATATTCCAATTTCACCTGTATTATGGATAATACTACAAATATACCAAAAGCACCTAATTTCCCAAATTTTCTATTCTTTATAGCCACTTTTCCAAGTGTTATAGACAAATATACGGTAAGTAAGAACGTAATATACATCAAAAAACTCAATATTATACATACTGCAATAAACTGCGGCGTAAAAGCATTAAGCAATTTTCCGAACATCACAATATCCAATATCATGAAATTTTTAGTAAGTCTTAAAATCTGTAATAAAATAACTGTAAAAATCCCTACAATAGCAGATACTATAAAACATTGAATAATGGCTGTTAAAATTTTATTCATCAATATATTTTTTCCACTTTTGGGTATAGTGAACAAAAGATAGGAAGTATCCCCGTATAAATCCCTGCTGAACACAGTTACATTCCAAACTACAACTATTATTGATGCAACAAACCCTATAAGCATACTTAAAGAAAATATGGCATCTGAGCTCCATACATTTATTCTTGTAAGCAATGCCAGATTTAAAATTATTATGCTACAAGCCATTATTATAAAATCCTTAAAATATCCCTTAAGATCATATTTTAATAATTTAAACATCATTAAATACCTCCCTGTATATCCCATCTATAGACATTTTTCTTTCATCCCTAAGCTCCTCTGCATTACCTGAAAGAATTATCTTTCCTTCAGATATAAAATTCACTTCATCAAATAATCTTTCAATATCACTTACGAGATGGGTGGTTATTACAATGGAACTATTTTCCGTGTAATTTTCCAGTATTGCATCCAGTATTTTTTCTCTGGTTACAGGATCCACCCCTCCTAAAGGTTCATCTAATATATAAAGCTTTGCTTTCCTTGCAAGTACCAGTGTAAGATAAAATTTTTCACACATACCCCTGGATAAGGTTTTAACCTTACTTTCTTCCTCTAGATTCATAAATTTCAAAAGTTCCAGGGCCTTATTTCTATCAAAATCATTGTACATATCATTAAAAAAATCTATGGCATCATTTATTCTCATCCATTTAAAAATATAATCCTTATCTGGCAGATAGGATACCTGAGATTTTGTCTTTACTCCAGGTTTATTGCCATTTATAAATATTTCGCCGGAACTCTGCTTTAATATTCCTGCTGCAATTTTCAAAAAAGTAGTCTTGCCACTTCCATTTGGTCCTAATAGTCCCGTTATCCTGCCTTGATTAATTTCAAGATTCAGTCCATTTAAAGCCGATTTTCTAAAATAAATTTTTTTCAAATCTTTACATTTTAAAAGTGGTTCCATTTTTATATTTCCTCCTGTACTTTTTCTTCTACAATTTCAATTATTTCGTTAGAAGAAAATCCTAGTTCTTTCATTCCCTTTATGAAATTATATATAATATCCCTTGCCATTTCATCTCTCAGCTTTTCAATCATAGATTCATCCTCCCTTAAAAAAGTACCCATTCCTCTTTGTTTATAAGCAATATTTTCTCTTTCCAACTCCAAATAAGTTCTTTGAATAGTATTAGGATTAACCTTTAAAGAAGCAGATAATTCCCTTACAGAAGGAATTTTATCCCCAGGTTTTAATTCCCCATTTATTATTCTTCTCTTTATAATGTTCATTATTTGAATATATATTGGTGTATTAGGTTCAAATTCATCATTCATTTTATCACCTCCGCATATAATAGTGTTCTATTATAATAATACACTAATTCTATCATTTAGTCAATATTTTTAAATACCAAAAATTTAAGTCAGAAAATGGTTGTGTATTAACTGTTATAACCCAAATAATGCAAATTAACAATCCCAATATTGCTATTGTATTATAATAATTTTTTCTAAGACCATTCATTGGTATCACTGATCCTTCAATTTTATAATTATTTGGGTTTTATAAGTTCTAGATGTGATTAAGGTAGGCTAGAGGTGTAGCCTACAAAACCGATAAATCCCACCTTAATAAAATCCATAAATATTATTTTTATGGATTTTATTTAAAATATTGAAACCTGAGTAAGTCATAATCTAATATCTTCTGTTATTCTCCCATCACTTATATATACTTTTCTGTCACAATATTGAGCAACCTTGTTATCGTGTGTAACTATAATTATAGTTTTATTTTCTTTATTTATGCTTTTAAGCAATTGAAGTAATTCTTCACCAGTTTTTTGATCTAATGCACCAGTTGGCTCATCTGCTAAGATTATATTCGCATCACTTACCAATGCTCGTGCGATTGCAACTCTCTGCTGTTGTCCACCTGATATTTGATATGGTTTTTTATTAATTAATTTTTCTATTCCTAATTTAGTTGAATAATATAGTATTTTTTCCTTTTTGCTTTTATTAGACATTCTTCTATGTAATAAAGGAAGTTCTATATTATCATAAACACTATAATCCTTCAACAATGCAAAATGTTGAAATACAAAACTCACAGTAGAATTTCGTATTCTACTTAATTCTAAATTTGACTTAGTATTCACCAATTCCCCGTTTAAATAGTAGCTGCCACTTGTTGGTATATCCATGCATCCTAGTATATTTAATAGAGTAGATTTTCCTGAACCAGAAGGTCCCATTATTGATAACATTTCTGATTGGTTAATATTAAGAAATATATTTTGTAATGCAATAACTCTCGATGGACCTTTCCCATATATTTTCGTAATATCTTCAAGTTGTATTAAATTCATTAATCTTTTCCCCCTATAAGATCTCTTGGTTGTAGTCTCTTTATTTGTAAAATTGGAATTATTGATATAACGCCGGTTAGTATTATTATAATTAATACTGAAAATACAATTATTTTTGGTGTTATATTGTTCATTGGGTTTAATAGAACGTCATTAAATTTACTGGTTTTTATAAGTTTTGCTTTATTATAAATTATAAATGATATAGATATAATTGTAGATATAAATATTAATGTAAAAATCTCACCTATAACTAATATAGTTATATTAAATATACTAGAACCAGTCATCATTCTAATACCAATCTCTCTTTTTTTAACTATTATAGATGAAAGTGTTATTATAGCTATACCTAAAATTGATACTATGCCTATAAACAATCCTAAAATTAAGTTAAGATAAAAAATATTTTTGAAGTTAGAATTATATTCTTTAATATCATTTCTTATGGAATTGTTAGTTATTTTTAAATTGAGCATACTTGCCTTGTTTGTAATTAGTGCAGAGGTTTCATTAAGATTATTTATATCATCAATCTCATAGAAAAGAACACCAGCTTTAGCTCTAATTGCATTTATATTGGTTTTATCTACTTTTGGAAATGGACAAATAAATTTATCATCTAAATTTACTAACATATCTCCTATATAGCTTTGGTCACTGAACCATCTACTATTTTCATTCATAAAACCAATGATTTTATACTTAGCTCCTGTCATATGATCCGTAAGAATTTGGTTTATATTTAGTATATTAATGTAATCTGAGCCAGCTAGCATCGGAAGAATTTCTTCGTTTTTATTAAAACTACTTTCAGAAAAATTAGTTCCTTTAATGACTTTAATACTAGACAGATTGTAAGTTCCTTTATCAACTTTAACTAGTTCTATAGCTGAAGGCCACTGTGCCTTAAAAGTCCCTTTTACTAGTTCATTTCTTAAAGCAATAAACTTACTATCATCCTCAAGTTCATTAAAATGTGTATTAATAATATCATATCCTCCAAATCCTTTCACATGAGAAAGGCCATTAATGTACTCTTCAAGTTCATTGTAATTAATTATAAATTGTTCCGATTGGTTAATATTCGATATTTCCAAATGAATAGTTCTATCTATATCTAAATTAAGATATTTTTTTATTTCATTTTGTTGATATAAGCTAGTTCTAATTTGTATAATAGTATTAATCAATAAAATTATAGTAATTGATAATTGTATAATAATTAGTAAATTTACTACCTTTCTTCTAAATAATGATTTTATTATTAATTTTAAACTTGTCATATGAAAATTTCCTTTCTATTTATTTATTACTTCAATTGGTTCAATTTTTAGCGACTTATATATAGGAATTATTGAAGTAATAAAAGATGAAACAAAAATAACAATTAATGAAATAATAAAATTAGTAACATAAACTTTAGTAGTATATCCTAATATATTTTCAGTAAAACAATTTAAAATTAATTGAATTAATAAACTTAATAAACAAGATACAAGATTTATTAATATTATTTCTAAGAAAAGCAACGAAGCTATATTAAAATTAGTATGTCCAAAAGCTTTTCTTACTCCTATTTCGAATTTTCTATCATTTATCCAATAAGAAGTTATATTTATAGAATTTATTAAAGATATTAGATAAATTAAAACTGATATATATAATAACATGTCATTATTTCCGACCACATTGGCTATAACATCATTTTTACTTTCTAATTCACTAACCTGTATAATAGCATTTGGATTATAGCTTAATACATTTCTTTTTATCATATTATAATCATCCGTTGGTGTTATATTGTTATTGTGTAGTATACAATTAATTACACCACTCGTTTCAAACTCGCTTCTAATCATTTTAGGAATTGATGATATTGGTAATAAAACTCTACTATCCCACGGGGTATCTGTTTTGTTTTTACCTATAAGTCCTATTACTTCGTATTCTTCACCATATATTTTTAGATATTTCTTATAATTCTTTTTGTATGTATATTTATCTAAATCTTTTCCTATTAAAGTAACCTTTGCAGCTGTTTCTATATCTTTAACATCATAATACCGTCCACTATATATTGGATATGTCCAATTAGGTTTGCTATAAAATAATTCAGCACTTATTGGATACAACTGATTAGAATCTGATGAATCAATATAAGTGTATATATTAGTAAATATTACACTAGTATCTTCAGACATACCTTCAAATATGCTCAAAATCTTATCGAAGCTATATTTTTTACCTAATGCTAAATTTACAACCAGAGCATTTTTAGGAGCCCCCTCAGTTCGTTCTAACGCAAGCTGTTTTAGTTCTACCATATTACTAGTACCAAATGAAATTAGTATAATAGATATAATATATCCAAATATTAAAAATATAGTAGCGATAGGATGTGCTTTAATCTGTTTAATTAATAACTTCCATAAATTCATTATTTTGTTACTCCTTAATAAGTATATTTAAAAATGAAAAAGTATGTATAAATTGTAATAAAATTTCTACATTTTAATACATAATATGTCTATTATTTGAGTAGGAACTTTATTTATATAACCAATAAACTTTTGTACAGTAATTCTTACTCTGATATAATTTTCGCTAACAGATGGCTATAAAAATCCTCAAATCATCTTACTACATGTCCCAGGTTGACTTAAAAGTTTTGTCCGAAAGCTGAGAGATTTAACCTGTTATACAGACATTATTGAATTTTATTATTAACTTGTTGAATAATTAAGTTGTGTAATCCATACCCTAGAATTTATGTATTATACTTAATTACATTAAAAATTACTATATTCACGTATAATTAGATGAGTTATTATTAGAAGCTTTAAATATTCCAAGGATATCTTCTTGATGCTATTCTTTGCTCTTTTCATTGAATTCATCTGATAGTATGATAGAAAAATTCATTTAATATGACGTTCGTAACGCTTTTGACCACAGAGCCTTGGGTTTTCCAGATCACATAAACCCTTAAGTACAGAAAATAGTTGTTCCATTTTTATTCTATGTTTATATAGGTTATTATCTATTGGAGATTTACGAAGTAAGTCATTCTTATATCTATCAACAAGCTAATTATGTATAAGAGTTGTTGATCCAAGAATAGTAATAGTAGATGATGTTTATCTACTATTACATTCTTAAAATAGCTTGTCCCGTTTTACCAATCACTAAGATGTTGAGAGACATATGCAACATAAACATTATACTTATTAGCTATAGAATGGGTACTATTAAATCTCCAAACTCCTGAATAATCGTTACAGTTGACTTCTGCATAGGTAGATCCATAATCAAATCTTGCTCCACGAACATCGGTTCCCGACGAATTCATTTGAGCTTCTACATATGCAGTTGCAACATAGTTATAATTTTCAAGTTGGTTCATGGCCGTCCATGCTTTAGCATTATCGTAACTTGTAGCACTCCATGAAACCTCTAAAGCTCCATGAGCTGCCATCGCACCATAAGAAAAGTCTCCAGTGTACAATGTATCTGCAAATGCTACTGTTGGAATTGATAAAGCTACAATTAATGATAACATTGATACAATCTTTTTAATTTTTTTGTTTTTCATTTTTCTTCCCTCCTTAATTTGATTATTGTGAGTATATCATATAAATTATAAAAAATATGTTGTAATTTGTAATTTCACCTAAAAATTATAAAACATCTATTTATTTCATAATAATACCAGTGACTATATCATGTATTGAAAACTGAATGTTATAATATGATATTTCACATTTATCAAAATATAAAGAAAAGCTGAAACTAATGCAATAATCTATGGTATAATTGAAATGGCCGAGGTTAATGAATTCAAACCATGCAGCTATCTTAAATTTTTGCTCAAAAATCTACTTAGTATCCGATTTGAAGCACATCCTAAATTCTTGGAGGAATATCCAATTTGAAACCCATGTGTCCAATCTTCCTGCAAAAAAACAACTATTCTAACTAATAATCTAGTGGTTGAAGACGTAATTAAGTGGACACCTAATCTTCAAATAAATTAAAATATTTCCATATAGTTACTTGCAAAAAGAATAAAAAATATGCATGATAGTATTGCAAAAACCACCTAAAAAAGGAGGAAACTATCATGCATAATAAAATTATTAAAGAGTCAAAGTTAATAAAATTATCATTGAATTATAATAAGTATCTTACTAGCTTTGATTGCTTAAATTTATCTAGCATATACAAACTTATATAAATAAAATACTGTCATTCACCATATAGGCAATAGCTCCTTTTTTATGTCCCGGAAACACAATAGCCTTTACTCTTATATTTCCTATATTCAATACATCTCCATCCTTTACTCTTATATATGTTGTTTTATTTTTCTTTTTAATGACTTCCATATGTTTTAATTTTTTATCAAATACTTTTGAAGGTATGTAGATATTTGAATTTTTGAATAATTTGATACCTCCCATGTTATAGAAATGGGGATAAGTTATAAATACATTTGAAATAGATTCAGGCTTAATGTCTATTTTATCCAACTCCCTATTTATAACACAGGGAATAAAACCTGAATTAAAACAAACTGCAGCTTCATAATTGGAATAAATAAAAAAGTTGGAAACAAGTGTTCTTACCACATATACATTACCTGATACCTTCCCAGTTCTGCCTAATCTAAATACCATGTGTTCTCTCTCCTATTTATATCCTTGTTATTTATGATAAAATATTTTTTCTAATTGTATCATATCCCATTTCCATTAATTTATACACCGTATTATCAATTCACAGTTCACAATTTACGATTCACAGTTTACAGTTTACAATATGAGTGCAGTTTTATGTGGTATAAATTATAGATTTTTCTAAGAAAAATTACCTTGAATTGTGAATCGTGAATCGATAACTGTGAATTTATTATAATCATTTAATAGTTTACATGTACCAGCCAAAATTTTATATTTTTATCACTCCATCCAAGATCCCAAGGCACCTTATTCCTGTCTGTATTATGACAGCTTACTAGAGAATATCCTCTGCAGTCTGCACCTGTTACCACTGATATATGGGTGATATCCCCTTTCTTTTCATAGGCTACAAAATCTCCTGGAAGAAGTTTATAGGAAGCCTTATAGACTTTTTCATAGCTACCCTGGGCAATAACTGACGCCCTACCGCTGTATATCATATAATCTTTAAATCCATCTGCATTTAACCAGGCACTAGTAGCTCCTGATCCGTCATAATTCCAAGAGCGATTTTTTTTGAATTTTCCTCCTTCATGCAATATTTGAGATGCAAAATTAGCACAGTCTCCTCCTTGAGAATTGTAATTTCTATATTTTTTATTATATAAAAAACCATATTTTTTTTCTGTAGCTATGCCACAGTATTTATCCGCATATTCCACTGCTGATTTTCTTCTATCCCCTATATTTGAAAAATCCCTTTCATTTTGAGATAGTATATATTGTTTTATGGAATCAACTTTTAGGTTATCTAAATTCAGAGAATCTGCAAAGGGATCCTTATACCACTCCTTTGTTATTATCCACTTATTGTCCTTTTTAGCCATATTCAATATGTGAGTGGTTCCTATTCTGCACCTATTTATAATTTCAGGACAATTTTCATATACATACTTATATTCCGTTGAACATATTAAGTTTACAGAAAACTTGTCATCTTTTCCTCTAATTCTTTTTATCACTATATCAGGAGTAATATCTGTAAATCTCACTCCCTGTTTTTCTTCCCAATTTTCAAGATATTTTTTCTTTGTTTCTTCATGTTCATAAGCCCACATACCATATTTTGTGTTTTTATCATAATTAACCTCTATTAATTTTAGGTCTCCATTTAATATGGCCTTATTTCTATTTTGAAATATTTCCTGTATGGAATTTGATATTTCTTCCTTAGTATGAGTTTCCTCTTCTTGTGCTCTTATATAAGGCGATATGCAAAATATAAATAAAATTATTATAACAAACTGTATAAAGTGCTTCTTTAAAAAAAATCTCATAGTTGTACTCCTCATAAATTATAATTTAACAGTTATCAGAGTTCGTATAATTTTACAATTATTATTCCCATTAAAGATAATAATCACTCTGTAAATTTCAGGTGTTTAGTATGTTAATTTATAATTTTTCCTCTATTTTCTTTATACAGTTTTTCACCAGTTCATCTTCACAGGGCACATTTCCATACCAATGGTCATCATTTTCATTTTTATTTTCAAAATATCTTGTTTTTAATATTATTTCCGGTCTATATTCAAAGTGTAATATATCAAAATGATTCCACTTTCCCCCCCAGACAAAATTGTTCTTTTCAAATATCTCCACAATCTCTTTAGGATACTCTCTAAGTCTTTTATTTCCCTCTTCTTTAGATACCCATTTCCAATAATCCCTTCTGTCTCTGGCCAGATCTATAGCTATGCCAAAAGCATGGGGGCTTAATAAACTAGTTCCAGAAATACACCTGTAATTAAAGGTACCACTGCCGGGAAATAAACATCTTGAAATATCCGACCTTTTCCTGGCTAGTGGAATAAGTTCCTTCATAACATTTTCCAGGGACTTTGAAGCATCATTGTTTCCATTGAACTGAAAATTGCCATATCCCAGGTTTACTTTTTTCAAGTTGGCTTCTACAGTGCTTTTATTTAATCCATATACTTCCTTTAATAAAGAATAAACTCTCAATCTTCCAGGGTCCATATCCTTATCCATAATTTTGTCTATAGGTTCTTTTGGATAGTGCTGTTCCAACATATCCTGCAAATCTGTATTATTCAATTTTTCTTCAAAACTTTTATTCTTTTTATCATCATATAAAATTTTTTTACCGGACTTAGCAATCAAATATACATTTTCATTATTATCTTTTTCTATATCAACTATATAATTTTTATATGCCATCATAAGACATAAAATATCCTGTTTCATTGTAACATTATAATTATTGGACAAGGCCTTTACAGGATTTGCCCACAAACAGCCAAATATTATGATTAAAATTATTTTTTTCATAAAATATATCCTCCAATCTTTGAAATATATAGATTTATGTTATACACTCTATATTAAGCTTATACATTGGATTTATTACCTGATTTAACTTATATAAATACTATAGCCAATGGTATAGTATTTTTAACATTTTACATGTAAATTCCTATACCATTGGCTACTTATCTAATATAAGGTAAAATAAGTTTCACCATACTTTCAATTAAATTCAACTCTTTAGAAGAACATGTCTCCAGCAAACTATGTAATATGCTTCTCTTTTTTTTATTGGCTGTTGAAGTATATTCTTTAAATTCCTCTTTTGTAAAATTTTCATTGTTTTTACATTTACCCTTTCCATATATTAAATAATCTGTTGTTACACAAAGAGAATTTGCTACTTTAACTAGGGCTGTGAGACTCATCTGCCGTTCACCTCTCTCTAGTTGTCCAATATAAAGCGGTGAAAGATCTACAATTTCAGCAAATTTTTCTCTTGTCAAATCTAACTTCTCTCTCTTCTCACGAATCCTAATCCCCATTTCCTGTCTATTGATTGTATTTGTCTTCTTCATTTGTCTTCACTCCTGTCTAACCTCTTAAGATAACTTTATACATAACCATTAATTAGATAAATAAGCTTGCTGTAAACAAATATTATTTGCATTTAGCATATTTATTGTGTAAAATTAACTATGAAATTGCTCTGCAAACTTTAACTTTTAAATACAATTTATGTATAATTAAAGGGAAGATTATCTGTTATTTAAAACTTAAACTATATATTTGGAGTGTTAGATTTGTCAAAAAAAGATATTTATAAACTAAGAAAAAAGTTAAATTTATTAATTCAGGAAAGAGATCATTTAGAAAAAGAAATTTTAGAAGTAAATAATAAACTGGACAAAATTATAGGAGAGCTTATTCATGAAGATATAAAAAGTACCCTGGATACAGAATAACTTCTCAAAATATAGTTTGTAGAATTAAAATAATAAAATCGCTGATAAAGGTAACTAATCAACGATTTTATTGTTTTCACAAATTATAATTTAAAATATATCATATATTTATAATTTTTTTATTTAAACTTCCCTGTAGGTATTCACTCATAGGTCTATATTCTACAGCTACCCCTTCTTTATCCACCAATATGGCATCCGCGTACACACTAGCAGTATCTATGCAAGTAAATACTACTTTATCGTGGGCAAGAGCCGTATGCCTTAACTTGAAGCCTTCTCTTGTACTATCATACCCTTGAGTAGGTATATTTATAACTATATCTATCTTATCTTCCTTAATACAAGATATTGCATCTTCTATGGAAAGTCTGCTGCACTTTATACCATTTTCATTTAAGAACTTAAATGTTCCAGAAGAAGCAATTATGTTGAAATTCAAAGAAGCATACTTTTTAATTATTCCTAGTGAACTACACTTATCTCTGTCATTTATACACACATATAAATTGCCTTTTCTTAAAATTTCAATTCCTGCTGCCTTAAAGGCTTTATATATTGCTTTATCTCTATCAAAATCAACCCCTAGAACCTCTCCTGTAGATTTCATCTCAGGCCCTAAAGCTACATCCACTCCAGGTAGCTTTTTGCTGGAAAATACGGGCATTTTTACCGCAAAAATATTACTGTATTTATACATATCCTGTCTATAGTTAAATTCTTTTATCTTTTTGCCAAGCATAACTTCAACAGCTATTTCCACCATAGGAACATCTGTAACTTTGCTTAAAATAGGTACAGTCCTTGATGCCCTTGGATTTACTTCTATTACATATATCTTATCTCCGTCAAAAGCATATTGAACATTTAAAAGTCCTTTTACATTTAACTCCCTGGCTATATTTACCGTATATTCTTCTATTTTCTTACACACTTTCTTAGGTAAATCGGAAGCTGGATATATAGCTATACTATCTCCTGAATGTACCCCGGTTCTCTCTACATGCTCCATTATACCAGGAATTATCAAGTCCTGTCCATCTGATATGGCATCCACTTCTATTTCCCTTCCAAGTATATATTTATCTACAAGTACCGGATGTTCTCTAGACAAATTTACAGCTTCTTTTAAATATCTTTCTAATTCTTCAGGATTATAAACCACCTTCATAGCCCTTCCCCCTATTACATAAGAAGGTCTTACAATAACAGGATATCCTATTTCAGACACCAGTTTATAAGCTTCTTCCAAACTGGTTACAGAACCCCCTATAGGAGAATTTATATCAAGCTTTTTAAGAAGTACCCTGAATTTTTCCCTGTCCTCTGCTAAATCTATTGATTCAAAAGAAGTTCCAAGTAAATTTACTCCCCTGTCATTTAGTTTTTTAGATAAGTTCAAGGCAGTTTGTCCGCCAAATTGAACTATAACTCCATCTATTTTTTCTTCATTTATTACATTCATTACATCATCTATATAAAGGGGATCAAAATACAATTTATCTGAAATATCAAAATCCGTACTTACAGTTTCAGGATTGTTATTTATTATAATAGCTTCATATCCTGCCTTTTTTATAGCCCATACACCATTGACACAGCAGTAGTCAAATTCTATGCCCTGTCCTATTCTAATGGGACCAGAGCCTATTACAAGTATCTTTTTATTATCTGAAATAACATTGTCATTTTCAAGATCATAACAGGAGTAATAATAAGAAGTTTTAGCTTCAAATTCACCGCTGCAGGTATCTACCATCTTATACACTACTCTTATGCCATTTACTTCTCTAAGCTGTTTTAGATCCTCCAGCTTCATACCCATTAAATTACAAATGTATTCATCTGTAAATCCCATTAACTCTGCCTGATGAATAATATCTACATTTGGTACATTACTTACCAATTTATTTTCCATGTCTATGATATTCTTTACTCCACCTATAAACCATTTGTCTATTTTAGTTATATCATAGAGTTCATCTATGCTTATGCCTTTTCTAAGGGCTTCTGCCAGAGCAAAAAGTCTCTCATCATCTTCTTTTTTCAATTTATCCATTATTTCCGATAAATTCATATCTTCAAACTTATCTAATTTCAGCCCTACTATTTTTCCCTCAAGGCTTATAACTGCCTTTAACAGGGCACTTTCAAAGCTTCTATCTATTGCCATAACTTCTCCTGTAGCCTTCATCTGGGTTTTCAAACCTCTATTTGCACTTTTAAATTTATCAAAAGGCCACTTAGGCATTTTTACTACGCAATAGTCTAGTGCAGGCTCAAAAAGAGCACTGGAATTACCTGTAACATAATTTTTTAATTCATCTAAGGTATATCCAAGAGCTATCTTGGCTGCTATTTTAGCTATGGGATAACCTGCGGCCTTTGAAGCCAATGCACTGGATCTGCTTACTCTTGGATTCACTTCTATAACCATATATTCATTACTGTTTGGGTTTAGTGCAAATTGAATATTGCACCCTCCCTCTATTTTCAATTTTCTTATTATTTTTATAGAGGATCTTCTCAGCATCTGATATTCTACATCTGTAAGGGTCTGGGATGGTGCAACTACAATACTGTCTCCTGTGTGTATTCCTACAGGATCCAAATTTTCCATATTGCAGACCACCATGCAGTTGTCTTTTTTATCCCTCATTATCTCATATTCAAGTTCTTTCCATCCGGCCAGACTCTGCTCCAGCAATATTTGGTTTATCGGACTTTCTTCCAGTCCATTTTTGCATATTTCCATGTATTCCTCGTAATTGTCTGCAATGCCTCCCCCTGTTCCTCCCAGGGTATAAGCTGGTCTTATTATAATTGGCAGACTAACCTTGTCTAAAAAGGACTTGCACTGCTCCAAATCTGTAGCAATAGTACTTAAAGCTATAGGTTCTTCTATTTCTTCCATTAAATTTTTAAAACTTTCCCTGTCCTCGGCATTTTTTATTGATTCAGTTTTTATTCCAAGAAGCTCCACATTGTACTTTTTTAATACACCAAGTTTATCAAGTTCCATGGCCAGATTAAGAGCTGTCTGTCCTCCAAATCCCGCCAGAACCCCATCTGGTCTTTCTCTTTTTATTATTGCCTCTAGTGATTCAACAGTCAAAGGTTCTACATAGGTTTTATGTGCAATATTTTTATCTGTCATTATAGTAGCAGGATTACTATTTACAAGTACTGTTTCTATACCCTCTTTTTTTATGGCTTCACAAGCCTGTGTTCCCGAATAGTCAAATTCTGCTGCCTGACCTATTATTATAGGACCTGAACCTATTATTAAAACCTTCTTCAAGTTTTCTCTTAACGGCATTATATCACTTCTCCTTGTTATTTATACTAAAGTCATCAAACTTAGAAATTTATCAAACAAATAGCTTGTGTCAGTAGGTCCTGGAGAACCTTCAGGATGAAACTGAACTGAAAATATGGGTAAGGTTTTATGTCTAAATCCTTCTACTGTATTATCATTTAAATTAATATGAGTTATTTCTATACTATCCCTATCTAAACTGTCCTTTTTAACAGCATATCCATGATTCTGTGATGTTATAAAAGATTTATCCGTATCCTTGTCTTTCACTCCGTGATTGCCACCCCTATGTCCAAATTTCATTTTATAGGTATCTCCCCCAAGCGCAAGGGATAAAAGCTGATGTCCAAGGCATATGCCAAATATAGGCACGGTATTTATCATCTTTTTTATTACCCCCACCACATCATATACATCTTTAGGATCTCCCGGTCCATTACTTAAAAGTATACCTTTAGGATTTATGCTCATTATTTTCTCATAAGAAGTGTTGTAGGGAAATATGGTTATATCACAATTTCTGCTTTTTAAATTTTCAATAATATTGTTTTTTACCCCAAAATCCAGTACTGCCACTTTAGGACCCTTTCCCTTTATCTCTTTTATAGAGGGAGTACTTACCTTTGCCACCAGATTTTTATCATCATGGAAATTCAGCATATCCTTCAATTCATTTATGGATTCATTTTTATTGCATATAACACATTTCATAGTTCCGCTGGCTCTTATTTTTTTAGTTATGCTCCTGGTGTCTATCCCGCTTATGCCTACAATATTGTTTTCCTTCAGGAATCCTTCAAAACTATTTTCACTTAAATAATGAGAGGTGTCATTGTACATATTCTTTACTACTATACCTTTTACCTGTATCTTCTCAGATTGACTTGAATTATAATTTATGCCATAGTTACCAATATAAGGATAGCACATGGTTATTACCTGTCCTGCATAGGAAGGATCCGTAAGTATTTCCTGATATCCTGTCATAGAAGTGTTAAATACCAGCTCCCCCACAGTTATCCCCATATGCCCTATGGCCTTTCCCATAAATACAGTACCATCTTCTAAATATAATATGGAATTCATAATATTACCTCTTTTCAAATATTTCCTGAGCTCAAAGTTGCTACCATAACCGCTTTTATAGTATGTAATCTGTTCTCTGCTTCTTCAAATACTATAGAAATTTCTTCATGTTCAAATACATCCTCTGTAACTTCCAGGGCTTCATACCCAAATTCTTTATATATTTCCTCGGAAACTTCAGTTTCTCTATTATGAAAAGCTGGAAGACAGTGCATGAACTTAACTTTTTTGTTCTGGCATGCTTCAATTAACTTCCTATTTACCTGATAAGGCATTAGGGTTTCTATTCTTTTCTTCCAGAGTGATTTTTCCTCTCCCATGGAAAGCCACACATCTGTATATATAATGTCTGCCCCTTTTACACTTTCATATATATCTTCACTGATTAACACATATCCCCCATTTTCCTTGGCCATGCTTTCACATTCTTTTACCAGTTCACCTTCTGGAAAAAGTTCTTTAGGAGTTACTATCTTAAAATTCATTCCCATTTTCGAGGCCCCTATCATGAGAGCCTTTGCCATATTATTTCTTCCATCGCCAATATAGACAAAATTTACATCTTTTAAAGGTTTATCTACATTTTCCTGTATAGTTAAAAAATCTGCTAAAACCTGAGTAGGGTGATCCTCATCTGATAACCCATTCCAAAGGGGTATTCCTGAGTATTTCGAAAATACTTCCATATCTTTTTGAGAAAATCCTCTGTACTCCACTCCATGAAACATTCTTCCCATTACTCTTGCAGTATCCTTTATGGACTCTTTTTTACCTATGTGGCTTCCCGTAGAACCTATATAGGTTACATTTGCACCCTGATCATAGGCTCCAACCTGAAAGGAACATCTGGTCCTTAGAGAATCTTTTTCAAATATTAGTGCAATATTTTTTCCCAGCAGTCTTTTCTTTTCTTTTCCACTGTATTTTTCTTCTTTTAACTTTTTAGAAAGTTTAAGCAGGTATTCTATTTCTTCTGGCATAAAGTCCTTCAAAGTCAAAAAACTCCTACCATATAAGTTGTTCAAAATATCTCCTCCTAAGTTAATCTTTATAGACGTCAAATCCAAACCATTTTGTAGAAAGCTTGGATAGTGTTCCATCCTTCTTCATATCTGTAATTATCTTATCTATTTCTTTTTTAAGGGAATCATCTCCCTTTCTATAAGCTATTCCCATAGGCTCTTTACTCAATACAGTTTCCAGCATTTTAAATTCGCCCTTTTTCTTCTGAATATAATATCCGCCTACCTGCTGATCTATTATGGTAGCATCCACTCTTCCTATTGACATATCCTGAAAAGCTTCTGTTATCTTGTCATACTTTTTTAACTCCTTAACTCCAGTTATACCATTTGCCACATTTTCTCCAGTGGTTCCAAGCTCACAAGCTATAACTTTTCCCTTTAAATCATCTACTCCCTTTATATCTTCTCTTTCATTTTTAACCGTAATAACCTGTCCTCCTACCACATAGGGTGTAGAAAAATCAGTGGTCTTTTTTCTCTCATCGGTTATACTTATAGAAGCAACGGCTGCATCAAATTTTTTGGAATTAAGAGCTAGTATGATTCCATTGAAATCCATAACCAAAAACTCCGCTTTTACTCCAAGTCTCTTTGCAACTTCATTGGAAAAATCCACGTCAAATCCCACCAGCTGACCGCTTGAATCCCTGAATTCCATAGGAGGATATCCTTCTTCAGTTCCTATAACAATTTTTCCTGATTTTTTTATGCTTTCCAGTAGATTAGAACTTGTATCCTTTTTAGTGCCACCTCCACAGCCTGTGAATAATATTGCACTAAATATAACAGTAATTATAATTGCAGTTATTTTCTTCATTATCAGTCCCCCAAATTTAAATAATCACATTTTGTCTTTTCTTAAAGAGTCTTCATTTCACGGTTAAATACACTTTAGCCTTGTACAACTCAATTGCTTAATACACCTTATAATTATACATATATACTAATAATAATTCAATATAATTTTAAAATTTTTTATTTATAATTGAACTTTTAATTGAACTTTTTTTATAATTATATATCCTCTATTACAGCTTATATTTATACATATACATTCATTTAAATTGAATTATATACCATAAAATATGCTTTTTTACAATATGTACAACTTTAATTGATGAATATTTATCCGAAGACTACCATTGCTAATACTTCCATCTTCTTCAAAGTGGGAGATAAGCACTGCTACGCCCCTGGATAAGTTCCTCTAAGGTTCAGATGAAGAAAAGTATTTCTCTATAGCAAACTCCACCTGAACCTAAGAATCACTTGATTTATGAGAAAGCACTACTACATTATTCACCAGATTTCCTATTTTCTCCATATGACATTCTATACTATCTCCTGCTTTTAATACCTTAATGGGATTAAAGCCCATTCCTACACCGCTTGGTGTACCTGTTGCTATAATATCTCCTGCTTTTAAGGTCAGTCCTTTAGATAAGTCACTTATTATATAGGGTATATCAAAAATCAAGTTTTTGGTATTTGAGTTCTGTCTCAGCTCTCCATTTACAAAACACTTTATGTCTAGATTTACAGGAAAAGGTACTTCATTTTTATGTACTATACAAGGTCCCATAGGACAAAAAGTATCAAGACTCTTTCCTTTAAACCATTGAATATGACTTCCTTGAAGATCCCTTGCTGATACGTCGTTTATTATGGTATATCCAAATATATAATCTTCTGCTTCCTCTTTTTTTATATTCTTTCCATCCTTTCCTATTATCACCCCAAGTTCCACTTCATAATCTACCTGCCTGGTAACTTCACTGGAAAATTCTATAGAATCTCCACTGCCTATAGCCGGTGATGCAACCTTGGTAAAATATATAGGCACCTTTGGTATTTCATTGCCTGTTATTCTGGTTAACTTTATCTCTCTTGCATGCTCCTCATAATTTTTTCCAAGACAAAATACGTTTCTCTTTGGATAAGGTATAGGTGCTTTTAACTTAACCATATCTGAAGATAAACCCTGTAAAGAATTATTTTTTAAAACTTTTTCTATTTCATTCAATTTATCCTCATCTAGATATTTTATAAGACTCACCATATCCTTAAGCGGATTTTCCTCCCCTATTTTATAAAATATGCTTTCAAAATCCAAAATACCTTTATCTTCTAACACTCCTATTTTTTCTTCTCCCTTATAATCATAAGTTATGAATTTCATTTTGCCACCTCTTTTAATATATAGTTTTTTATTATAATAGCTCTTATTTTATCATAATCTATACTATCTGGAACCAAATCTTTTATAGGCTTTAACTTGGATATACCCACTTTATCTATAGCCTTTAAAACCTTCTTTTCCTCCAGACAGCTAAACAACTCTTCAAATTTTATATTTATATCCATAACATTTTCTTCTTCAAAATATTTTGTAATATGGGTAAGTATTGTAGATAAGGCAAGCTGTCTTTTTTTAGCTATTTCTCTTATGCCCATATTATCTTTAAGCATATTAATTGTTATATGATGAGTCTTGGGTTTATCACTTTTTCTTTCAGTTTTACTGGCAGTACCAATTTTAAACCACCAGTCAGGCTCAATTTTATTTTCCTCTACATATTTCTTTATAATATTTAAAAATTTTTCGCCATATTTTTTTAATTTTAAATCCCCTACTCCTGATATATTAAGCATTTGATTTGAGTCTACTGGATACCTTATACTCAGTTCCTTTAAAGTTGCATCTGAAAATACCATATAGGGTGGAATAGATTCTTCTGAGGCTATTTCCCTTCTTAAGTTCCTAAGCATTTCAAATAAATCATTATTCACATTAATTTTATTTGCTTTAACTGATTCTTTCAAAACTACTTTTTTTTCACCTTTCAAAACTTTTATGGACTCAGCATTTAACACTACAGTAGGATATTCTCCTTCTTTTAAAGTTATATATTTATGGGCTATAATGGTATTTATAAAATTTGATAACTCTTCTTTTGAATAATCTCTCATTATGCCATAAGTGGACAGCTTATCAAATCCATAATGGAGTACTTTTTTTTGTGAGGATCCCCTTAAAACGTCCACTATCATATTTACTCCAAATTCCCTTTTCATCCTATATATACAGGAAATAACCTTTTGTGCATCTACAGTTTTATCTACATATTCCCCAGAATTTATACAATTACCGCAATTATCACACTGATTATAGTTTACCTCCTCTCCAAAATAATTTAATATGAATTTTCTAAGACAACCATTGTAATGCACAAAATCTATCATATGCTGAAGCTTTTTATATTCATTTATTCTTCTTTCCGGGGATTGTATACTTGTTTCTATTAAATATTTCTGGGTGATTACATCCTGGGGAGAAAACATAAGTATACATTCACTGGATTCTCCATCACGGCCCGCCCTGCCTATTTCCTGATAATAACTTTCTATATTTTGCGGCATATTGTAGTGAATTACATACCTTACATTTGACTTGTCAATACCCATTCCAAAAGCATTGGTAGCTACTATTATATTTATCTTGTCATATACAAAATCTTCCTGATTTATTTTTCTGTCCCTATCTGGTAATCCTGCATGATATCTCGTAACAGAAAGACCATTTGCCTTAAGTTTTTCATATAATCTATCTACTTCTTTTCTGGTAGATGCATATATTATTCCAGATTGTGTCTCATTTGTTTTAATATAATTCAGTAAATATTGAAATTTATTTCCAGTCTTAAGACAGGAAATTTTTAAATTTTCTCTGTCAAATCCTGATATAAAAACAGCTTCTTTTTTCAATTTTATCTGTTTTATAATATCTTCTCTCACTTCTTCAGTGGCTGTGGCAGTAAATGCTGTAACCACCGGTCTTTCGGGGAAATTTTCTATAAATTTGCTTATATGGGTGTAGCTTACTCTAAAATCATGTCCCCACTGGGATACACAATGTGCTTCATCCACCGCCACCTGTGAAACTTCTACATTTTTCATAAGCTGATAAAATTCTGAAGAATCCAACCTCTCTGGTGCTACATATAATATTTTTACTTTTCCATCCCTTAAATCCGAAAATATGCTTAGAATTTCCTGCTGGGAAATAGAACTATTTATATAAGATGCCTTTATACCCAATTCACTTATATTGTCCACCTGGTCTTTCATAAGAGAAATTAAAGGAGATATGACAATAGTAACCCCGTTGAAAAGCAGGGCAGGTATTTGATAACAAATGGATTTTCCTCCGCCTGTAGGCATAACGGCAAGGGTATCTCTTCCACTTAATATGCTTTCAATTACTTCCTTCTGATGCTTTTTAAAAGTTTCATAGCCATAATATTTATGTAAAACTTCTTCAGCACTACCAACCACTATACTCACCTCTATATTAAAATTTATTTTTATATATTATAGCATATATAGTTTTACATGTTTTAAATTTATCCCAAGGCTGTCATTTCTAACACCCTTATTTCCTTTAAAGCGGGTGATAAACATTGCTGCACCTCTGAATAACTTCTTCTCGCCGTCAAAAATAAAAAAATTTATACATATCAAATAATTATGATTTTTGATATGTATAAATTTAAAAATTACAAATATTAAATTGATTTAAAACTCTAAATCTATATGGAAATTATCTTCTATTTTGTATTTACCACCTGCTGTGCCATTTTAGCCAATTCATCTTTTGACATATTAGAATCAATTGCCAATAAGGAATAGTAAATTCCATCTTGCATCCAATTTAGACACTGAACTTGAGATATTTCTACCTTGTCAGATCCATAGCTAAATACATATTTACCAGAAGATTCATCCTGTTTATCCTGTTCTGTTAATTTATAGTCTGCTGGTACAAGTTTATTAGCATAGGAATAATAATATAAATCTACACCGTTAAAAGTAGCAATAACAGTCTCTTTCTTTGATCTTTCACCTAATCTTCCATTTTCCATAGAAAGACTTAATTTATCATTACCTTTTGTATAAGTAAAATCAAGTGATTTTGTCTTTGCTACTGAATTACCTTTCTCATCAGTTCCTTCATTATTTACAGTATATCCACTTGCAAAAGTGTATCCATTATCAAATTCCTTAACTAATTTAGGATTAAACCCTAAATCATCATTTACTTGTTTTACTGTAGGCATAGTAGTATAGGTTGGTATATTACTTCCCTGTGAATTTATAAAAAATACTTTCCCTGCAGCAAATGCTGTTGTTCCTAATATCATAGCAGCTGCTAATGCAACAATAATTTTTTTCCTAATTGACACTTTTTTATTTATCATTTTATCATTCTCCTTTTCATCTGGCAGACTATTTAATGTTATCTCTACCTTATTTTTAAAACTTTCAGGTGTATCTGGAAAGGCATTATTCCAATTATAATTATTCATAAGTTGCCTCCATATGCTCTAACTTTATTTTTAATAATTTTCGTCCTTTTGACAATCTGCTTTTTACAGTTCCTGCAGGTATTTTTAAAATCTGTTTAACTTCTTCTACTGAATATCCTTCTGCATAATAGAGAACAATTGTAATACGAATGCGCTCCGGTAAATTTAAAATAGCCAAATATAACTCACTATAATCTTCTTTATCATCCTCCCCGACAAATTGAAAGTATTCTTCATAGGATACCTGTGAATACTTTTTACGATTTAAACTATAACACTCATTTATAAGTATTCTAATCAGCCATGTTTTAAAATACTGCTCTTTCTTTAATGTATCTAATTTGTCATAGGCCTTTAAAATTGCTCCCTGAACGGCATCCTCACAATCTTGATCACAAGTCAAAATTGATTTAGATACATGATATAAAGTGGAACGAACTTCAAGAACATTGTCTATAAATGTATCTTTATTCAATTGACTTTCCTACCTTTCTTTGCAAATTGTAGTACTACTTTTTGCCTTACACTAATTAGATAGATATATCTGCTAAATGGTTCATTTAATTTTAACTTATTTGCCTAAAATTAAATTTTTTATTTTTTAAATATGATATAATTACCCTATAGTTAAATTTTATATGTTATTTATGAAAAGTATCCCAATTATATTTCTATGGAGGTAATACTTATAATGAAAAAGATAATCATTACCATAATAATATTAGCTATAGGTTTCAGCTTTACAGCTTGTAATTCAAAAAATAACGGTACATCTGGTAAAAATAGTACTGAAACTAAAACTGCAGAAGTTAAAAAGGCTGCTTTGGGAGATTTAAATACAATCCCCAGCTTTAAAGTGAAGGACATAAATAACAATGATGTTACAGAAAAAATATTAAAAGACAAAAAGGTTACCATGATAAATATATGGGGAACTTTCTGTTCTCCCTGTGTAGAAGAAATGCCCCTACTCCAGAAACTATATGATGAATATACTGCAAAAGGTTTCAATCTAATAGGGGTTGTGTCTGACGGTGAAATGAACAAAGAAGATGCACTTGACATATTAAAGAAATTAAATGTAACCTTTGTAAATTTAATACCAGATGAAAAGTTTCAAAATGATTTTGTGTCAAAAACGGATGTGGTTCCCACCTCAGTATTTGTAAACAGCAATGGTGAAATACTGGAAACTGTCACAGGCTCAAGAACTAAAGAAGAATATAAAAATATAATTGAAAAGTATCTTCAATAAACAAGACATGTATATATGAGGCATAAATTTAGAATTATTCTACTTATAACTTTTATAATCACTAATGGCTATATTAAGGGTTTTTTAGTAAAGGTATCAATAAAAAATTAAAATCCCATACATAATATAAATTCTATAAAATACTTCATTGTCTCTGTTAAATACTTATTTTTGTGATATATAATTTTAAATTGCCTTTTAAATTTAATTCCTTTAACAGGTATTTCACAAAGTGTTCCAAGCGCTATTTCATCTGTTACTGAACATCTTGAAATAACCGATACTCCCAATCCTTCTGCAACTGCAATTTTTATAGTATCTGTATTGTTACATGTCCAGGAAATTTGCCAGGTCAGGTAATTTTCCCTCATTTTGTCTTCAAAGGTCTTACGGGTTCCGCTTCCCTTTTCACGAATAATAAACTTTTCTTTTTCCATCTCATAGGGCTCAACATACTCAAGTTTTGCAAATCTGTGGTTATTTCCACATACAAGTACCAATTCGTCCTCCATAAATGGCCTGTTTATAATATCTGTATGGTTTGTCTCTCCCTCTACAAGAGCCATATCAATTTTATCCTGAAGAAGCATTTTTTCAACTTTTTCAGTATTTTCCTCATATACCTTTATATCAGTTCCAGAATTTACTTTTTCAAATTTTGAAATGAGTTTAGGCAATATATAAGCTCCAATAGTAACACTTGCCCCAATACGAATAGATCCTTTTTCACTTAAAGTCTTCATATCACTTTCTAATTCCATATTCAATTTTATAATATATCTAGCATAACTTAACAGTTTTTCTCCTGCTAAAGTTATATAAAGCTTTCTTGAAAGCCTCTCAAAAAGTCTTACCCCATAGTGCGCTTCAAGCTCAGAAATCGCCTGGCTAACTGCGGACTGGGATATAAAAAGTCCCTCTGCCGCTTTAGTCATATTCATCTTATCACACACTGCAACAAATATATTAAAATGTCTTAAAGTCATAATATTCTCCTTATATATTACCATTTACTTATTACTATTATAATATAATAATATTTTACTTACATAATATCAAGGTATATTATGTAAGTTAGACAGGAGGAAAACATTATGAAAAAAATAATTAACAAATCATATGGAATTATATTTGCACTTATTATAGCAATTCCTGCATGGGTAATTGGAAATATATTCCCAATTATAGGCAGTCCTGTACTGGGAATTTTATTTGGAATGATCCTGGCATTTTGGAAAAGGCCAAGCTATCTCAATGAAGGTATAACATATACTTCAAAAAAATTACTTCAATATTCTATTATACTTATGGGATTTGGCATGAATCTCTTCAATGTTTTCAAAGTGGGCAAACAAACGATGGTTTTGATGATTTTTACTCTTTCGGCATCACTTATTACCGCTTATATCATAGGTAAATTATTAAAAATAAATAATAACACAGCAACACTCATTGGTGTGGGTTCTTCTATATGCGGCGGTTCTGCCATTGCAGCCACAGCTCCCGTGATAAATGCAAATGAACAGGAAGTTGCCCATTCCATATCAACTATATTTCTATTTAATGCTATTGCTGCTTTTTTATTTCCTATGCTTGGACATCTATTCAATATGAGCAATGAATGTTTTGGCCTATGGAGTGGTACTGCAGTTAATGATACCTCCTCTGTGGTAGCAGCTGGCTACTCTTACAGCAATGCAGCCGGTAATCTGGCAGTTATAGTAAAACTCACAAGAACTCTTGCAATTGTTCCAATTACTTTATTTTTGGCCATTTATGCCTCAAAAAATGGAAGCGAAAACAAAAAAGGATCCTACAATATAATTAAAATATTCCCCTGGTTTGTACTAGGCTTTATAGCTGCCTCAATAGTGAATACCTTTATACCATTTCCATCTGAAGTAACTAAATTTTTATCACAGACTGGAAAATTTGTAATTGTGATGGCAATGGTATGTGTAGGACTAAACACCAATATTGTAGAACTTTGCAAAAATGCTGTAAAACCAATTTTACTGGGTTTTATATGCTGGATAGTTCTATCCTTTACCTCACTTGGAGTGCAGCATTTTATAATGGGAATTTTTTAAAGACAAAAAGATTCAGATGGAGAAAAATGTTTCTTTACACAAAATCCCATCTGAATCTAAAAATGTATATTTACTAATTAAATTTTAATACTTCTGTAATTTGGACTTTAGTATTTCTTTAGGTTGAAAGCCTACTATCTTATCCACTGTTTTTCCATCTTTAAAAATCATAAGTGTAGGTACTCCTTGAATTCCATATCTCTGTGCCAATTCAGCACTTCTATCTATATCCACCTTGAACATTTTTACCTTTCCTTTAAACTCTTCACTTAACTCATCAATAACCGGAGCAACCATCTTGCATGGCCCACACCAAGTTGCAAAAAAATCTACCAATACCGGTTCGCTGCTATTTAAAACATTCCCTTCAAATTCACTGCTATTTATTACTTTAGCCATAATTAAAATCCTCCTTATTTATAATTTAATTATAGTGTTTCACATATTAAAATTATTTTGCATAATCTTTATATTTATATATTACGATATTACGATATAAAAATCAATAGTTTTTTTCTGTTTTTTCTTTAATATCCAAAATTTCTAAACAGACTTCTCATATCCTATTGCCTTTTTAGGACATGCCTCGGCACACTTTCCACACTGTATACAATCAAAATGATTTAATGGACTGCCTTTATACTTATAAGGAACTATTCCAAGAGGACATTTTTTTTCACATACTTTACAGGATACACAACTTTGTGATACCTGAAGTATCCTTTTATTTTTTCTAAGCCATGATATAAAAGCTGCTATACTTCCCATAGGACAGAAATGACACCAGGTTCTGTGATTATAAAATAAAGATAATACTATTCCCAGTATGGTAGTTATGACTATTATTCTATAAAACACCATACCTACACCGTAAAAATCCCCCCAATTTTTCTTGATTCCAAAAGTAAACATGGACAGCATAAATACTACCACTGCCAATCTAAAGTAAGGGGATTTTAAAAACTTAGGCACTTTTCTTTTGTTACTGAATTTAGAAACTATATTATCATAAAAATTTCCCCGGGGACATAAATTTCCACACCAGAACCTTCCCCTAAATACAGATATAATTACAGGCAGAACCATACAAAGAATTGCTACTACTGCAAACCTTAAATCAAACAATCCTAATAAAATAAAAACTATTAATAATATAAAAGAATACTTTTTCCAAAAATTTAAAAACATATCTGATAAACTCCCTTCAAATTTATAATTTAAATACTCTCATATTATTATATCATAATATCCTAATATTACAATATATAAATATATTGTAATATTACTTTATTTGAATCGATTTTAAACCCAATAAATTTTTATAAATACTAGAATTTCTATTTTCACAAAAACATAAGGCATACTGAATAACTTCATTCAGCCAGGGTAAAGAAATATTAATTGAATTTTCCCTGCTGTACCTTAAAAAACACATCACTTGATTATATATGACTTCGGCAATTTGAACTCCAATAAAAGCCTCAGTATACTTAGAATTAATTCCCTTCATCATATCAGAAAAGCCTTTCAATTTTTCCCTGGAAACATCAATTTGTATCCAATTTGAAGGAAAGTTTATAAATATGCTATTATATACAGCTCTGTAAAAATTGAGTCTACTATGAAATAACTCCTCTAAGGATGCCTTCTCTACCCAAATCCCTGCATTTAATATTACTTCATCATAATTATCACTAAAACTATTGTCCTTAGATTTTATTAACAATCCATATTCATATTTATCAATGAATTTTTTTGAAAGCACTTCCTCTTCCCAATTTATATTTAAAACCTTCCCATTTTCTTTAAAGGGAATAAAAAACTGAAAATTTTCAGCTTCCTTATCTTTTCTAATACAATGAGAGGGTATTTCAATGAGTTGTTTTTTATTTTCATCTTTATAATTTATAGTAATAGGGTATTTAACATCTAACATTACTCTTTTTATATATTCTATTATATTATCTATATGCACATCCTTATTTAAATATAATTTTATTTCTGTACCTACATCCACATTTTCTTCCTCTTCAATAAAAAAACATCCCTCATAATTAGGTATATGGATTTTTAACCCTTTACTGTCAGGTAAAAAATATTTGGTTTTTACCTCTATTTCTTTGCACACCATAAATGAAGACAAAAAACCTATTCCAAAATTGCTGATAGGCTGATAACTAATATTTAAATTCCTATACTCATCATCTGAATAGTAACTCCTCCCTATATTGGTAAAATACCTCTCAATTTTATATCTGTCCATGCCTGTTCCATTGTCTTTAATTTTAAAATACAAATTATTGTTTTCATCTTTTCCAATCTCAATATTAATTGATTTTATAAGATCACTTTCTCCTCTAGCTTCCCTAACTGCCGTGGCATCTACGGAGTTTTGAATCACCTCTCTTGCAAATGTCTCCTTTGAAGAATATATATTATCTCCTGTTACTAAAGGCAGCAAAGTTGGAATATAGGCTTCAAAATTATAACTATCAAGTACATGTTTAAAATTATTTCTATCTATCTTTGGAATCAAATAATACATTTTGAATCCTATTAACTTAAAATAAAGTTGAAATCTATCCAATATTAAATCAAATTCTTTAGCAAATAAAACTGCAATTTTATAGACTGTGGCCTCATTGCACAAAAATCTTATATAAGCACTTCTTCTGTCAGCATTGGATTCAATAGATATTCTCGCTGCAGGAACATTTTCATGAAATTTGTTTTTTTTCATATTAATATTTGCTTTATACTTGATATTTTCATTATAAAAATCATCTGCATATTCTGTAAAAACTAAATATAAATCTGAAAAAAATACGCCAATCATACTAAAAGCCATATACTGTCTGGTAATTTTACCTGTATTTTTATTTAATAAATAACTGCATTTATTTTCTAATTGCCTCAAATTTTTTATCTTAAACAGGGAATTAAAATCTGCGGTACTAATATGAAAATCAGAACACATTAAAAGATTATCAAACATCTCTTCTAATATACAGGAAGCATACTCTAAATATTGTTCATCCTTTTCTATGCTGCTTTTATAACTCAATGTCCTATAACTAACAGCATATAGTAAAAACATAATATTCCTGTAGTCCCTGTCCAAATATTTATAAACCTCACAAAATCCTGTTAGTGCCTCACTTATCCAATTTATTATTTCCCTGCAGGTTTTATAGATTTTAAACAGCTTTTCAAGAGAGGTCATATAATTAACATAAGCATCATAATTTATAGATTTTAAGATTTCCAAAATTTTAACCACTCTACCTGATATATTCTTTGAAGGAATCTGCTTTTTACAAATAGGCTCCAATGATTCTCCGTTGTAAATAAATTTATACTGGATTAATTTTATATCCTCTCTTTGGCTATAAAAATCAATTATACTAAAGGTATGCCTATCTTTTCTGTCTGTGCCCACAGAGCCTCCTGCAAACACATCAATAATACTTTCTGTAGTTTCATAATAATCATCTGTAATAAAAGGACGCTCTAAATCAAAATGTTTATGTCCATGCAAAACAGTTTTCACATTCATATATTTTAAATGTTGAATAAGAGCAGTATAGTTTCTGACCAGACTTGAATCTCCATATTTTTGTGCCACCTCTGGGAAAAGATAGAAATGATGATGAAGCAGGGCAACTACATTATACCCATTTAATTTTCTAATCTGTCTCTCAATATCTGCTATTTGTGCCATAGATACTTTTCCATAATCATCATACTCATTTGCCACTTCGCCTTCTAGGAGTTCAATTAATTGTTTCTTATCAATCCCCTGCTTTTTTAATGTTTCTGTCTTAACATTTTTATCTATCATATTTAGATATGTTTTATCAAAAATCTTTTTCTTTTCAATTTGGCAGGAGTTAAATCCAATAAAAACCATTTTTTCTTTTCCATAGGATCTCAATACGGAATAATTTTTCGTATTGTAACACCTGGGTATATCAGTATAAAATCCTTTAAGAAAACCATTATATTTACTCCATCTTAATTCATAATCATCTACTCTGATTAAATCATGATTGCCAGGTATGAATATAAAATCATCTTTTGTTAAATCATATTCTTCTTGATTAAGATTGATTTGTTCTAGTAAAATATGAAAAAAATTTACAGCTTCATCAATTAAACTTTCATCAAATTGTACTTGTCCGTCAAAAATATCTCCTGTTACAACCACACTTCTAATGTTACATAATCCATTATGGATTATGTCATAAACAATCTTATAAGCTATTTCTTCAGATTTGATATAAGTTTTTCCTATATGAATATCCGATAAATGTAATACTCTAAAAGATGACATTTGAACTTTTCCTCCCTATAAAATGATTCACAGGTCTATTGGTATTTAATACGAATGTAGCATAGTAATGTCATATTTAAAGCATAGTAATGTAAAATACATGTTAAAATATTTTAATATCTTATATTACCATTCTAAATTTATACATATAAATCCTATTAGATTTTAAATTTCTAAGCATAATATAAAAAGACAGGAAATACACCCTGTCTTACATGTTTTTAAATTGAAAAATCTTTACAACATATTATAATCTATATAATTTTCTTTTTAACACCTTAATTTTTCCCACCATCCAAATGCAACTATTATGTCACTAAGTTTTGAAGTTGATGATTTTATAATTATAACATAACTTCCACCTGGAGATTCTATAAACTTCCCATCTTCTTCAGCTACCAATGTAGCCTTAGGTGGTACTATTCTTTTATATACATTGACTCCATTTTCGGGTACCTTGGTAGAAGATTTTATAAATCTAATATTCACCTCATTTTTTGAAGGTAGCCTTGAGGCAGTATTACTGGGAGAAACTCTCTTGGATACATTTCCTTTCTCAGGGAAACTACTATTAAGCCATATTTCAGCAGTTAAATAATTATCAGAAAAATTTGAAATAGTAAATACATTTGCATATAAATCAACACCGGAATTATGTGGATTTACTAAGCCAGCCCAAGCATTTGATTTACTGCCTACCCACAAACCTTCTGTTTGACCTACAAAATACTTCCTCTGCATTGATTTAGACAAAGAAACTGGAATACTAACTACTTCTTGTGGAATATTTTTTCTATCTATTATATAGTTATTGTTTTCCATTAACATAAATCATACCTCCTGAAATTACTTTCCCATAATATTTTTTGCCTATAAGCTTGTCTTCAATTATATAATATTCAATAAATGTTGAAAGGTTCATTGAGTAAAATACTAGACTTAAGTAAATACTATAATATATAAGTTCTTCCCTAAAGGAATAAAGTGTTCTAAGTGCTAAAGACACTAAGAATACTGTTACTAAAGTTCAGGTGGAGAAGAGCATTCCTCTATAGCAGACTTCACCTGAATCTAAGAATCACTTGATATACATGTAATTTATTAATTTTACAGGAGGAAATACTATGGATAACAATAAAAACAGAGTAAAAGACAGACCAAAATCCAATGCTGAAAAAAGAAAAATGTATTCTGAAATGGGTGCAGAGATAGGTATTGAACAGGGTAAAAAAATAGGTTCCCATGCAAATGGGAAAAAATATACAAAAAGATCAAAATTATCTCATAATAAATAAGAATTAATTTAACCTGAGTTCGAAAATAGAAAAGAGTTATAGATATAAAAAATCCCATCAAAATGTTTTATTATATAAATATAAACAAAAAACATGATAGCCTTTAAAAAACTTTGTGTAAAGTAAATAAAAAACACTCTTTCAAGACAATAATTTCAGATGATAAATTTACAATTATTTACATGAAGGAGTGGTTTTTTATGTCGAATATTTCTAAAGAAATTTTAAGAAATTATGTTTATGAAAATTGAGATATGGTTGTAAATCAGCTTAATATCTTATTCAGCGAAATATTAAACAAAGGAGCATAGCACCCACCAGGGACTCTGTCCCCGAACCCCTGAGGTTTATCGCATATGTTCTGTCAGGAACGGGTAAAACGGATAGTTTTTATCCTATCCGTTCCTGCATAGAACACCAATAATCGCTCAGGTTGCTCTTCAGCAGTCTGACACATGAACATATATATGGTTATAACAAGTTAATATTCCAAATATTTCAATAAATGCTTTTATAAAATGCTGCGTGATTTTAATTCTCATAATATTTTGACTCTGATATACATACTGTATCAACCCTATATGGTTATATATGAATATAATACAATATTATAGGTATAAAAAGGCATAGGCTACCCTTTATGTTACCCTTTATGTTACCCCAATACTATAAATACCCAAATTATTACTATCTTTAGAACTAACCCCAAATTTTTTTTGCCATAATTCTTTTAAATTTACTAATCCCTTATGTTCTATAAGTGTTCCTTTGGGCATTCCTGTGCTTCCAGATGTATATATAACATATGCTAAATTTTCAGGGCTAATTTTTCTTTTTTTTAATTTCCCTGTTTCATATTCTATTTTGTCTAATTGTTCCTGTAAATTTATTTTATTTCTAAGTCTAGTACATGAGCCAAAATTTAAATTAGTTGCACTATTATCAGTCAGTAAAATTTCCGTTTCGCAATCATTTATTATATGTTCTTTTCTTTTTAGCGGAAGCTTAATATCTAAAGGCAAAAAAGCACACTGTAATTTCAATATTGCTAATGTTGTAGCTACATATAAATTACTTTTATTCATGTAAACAGCAACTATTGCTTCTTTACCAACTTTGTTTCCAAGTTCTTTCTCCAAGAATATAGAAATTTTATCAGACAGCATATCTAATTCTCTATATGTTAATTTCTTTTCATTATAAAGTGGAGAAAATATTGTTTCATCTATATTTGAAAATACATGTTCATAATATAAAGGTGCCCAGCCATTCATTAAACGCTTTCTTACTTTTTTGTCCATCAAATAAATACTTGTAAAAAGTTTTTCCTGTAAATGTTCTTTGTTTTCCCTAAACATTTTCTATCACTCCACATTAAACGATTTAATCATTCTTATTATACCGTATTTTTAAAAAAGGAGGTACAATTACTGACTTTTTGCAGTAGAATCATTACATAAATCCATATTTAAATAACTAATAAATACTTTTTTCATTATTTTTGTATCATAATGAATATTTTCATGTATTTATTTAACATTTCTTGTATTATTATATACTAAATATATAGTATTTGTAAAAAAATATTAAACGTTGACTTAAATGAAATATTATCTTATGATAATTTAATGGACCAATAAAGATGAACTGCGGAATAGCTTTATTTTTGTAAATTAAGTGCTTTTTGTTTATTATCTCATATTTCGGAACGATTTTCATAAAATATGTTAAATAATAGTAATTTAAGGTTCGAATGTTTTAATTATCAATGGAAATAAACATATAAAATTAATTTTATTGGTTTGGGTTCATAAATTAGCCTATATTGACATGGTTATAAATATACTATTTTTAATAATTTATATGAAATTGAAAGAATTACTTGGATTTATTGTAATATTAAAACATTTATTTACCATTATTTAGGGTCCGAAATGTGAGTTATTATAAATATTCTATATAAATAAGCTCAAGTGTTTAATTTATAAATGTAAATTTGGCGTAGTTCAAAATAAACTTAATGGTGCCTGTCCCATTAAAAAAAGAC